>OGLI01002030.1_pt1 | contig 10981 bp, 10 predicted proteins | sample 1572661 | NCBI WGS metagenome assembly OGLI01 (sample SAMEA2581901, study PRJEB24529) | metagenome | biome: Human gut stool | place: China | collected 2011 | reverse complement strand
CCAAGGTCTTTCAACCACCTATGAGCAAGCTCATGTGGTTTTAGACCTTTTGACCCTGGCATCATGATATTCTATCCCTTGAAAAAACATCCGGAATCGTCTAGAATGGAAAAAGAAATTCAGCATGAGAGGTCAGTTATGGATATTATTTTAAAACTCAAAGAAGAACTCAACGTGGAAAAATGGCAGGTGGAAGCCGCTGTAAAGCTGATCGATGAGGGAAATACGATTCCGTTCATTTCCCGTTATCGTAAGGAAGTAACCGGATCCTTAAATGATGAGGTGCTTCGTAATCTGCATGAGCGGCTAACCTATTTAAGAAATCTGGAGGAAAAGAAGGAACAGGTTCTTGGCAGTATCGAGGAGCAGGGTAAGCTCACCGAGGAATTAAAGGAAAAGATTCTGGCAGCAGAAACCCTGGTTGTGGTCGAAGACCTGTACCGTCCTTATCGTCCGAAGCGTAAAACCAAGGCAAGTGTAGCGAAGGAAAAGGGACTGGAACCTTTATCACAGTTCATTCTTGCCCAGAATGCAACGGAAGGAGTGGAGGAGGAAGCCAGGAAATATATTGATGAAGAAAAGGGCGTAAAGACCGTGAAAGAGGCACTTCAGGGTGCAGCAGATATCATTGCAGAGAGTATTTCGGATGAAGCTGATTACCGTGCCTACATCCGTGAAATCACCATGGAAGAAGGAACTCTCACAAGTGCAGCGAAGGATGAAAAGGCTGAAAGCGTTTATGAGATGTACTACGCTTATGAGGAACCGCTTAAGAAGGTCGTTGGCCACCGTGTCCTTGCCATCAACCGTGGTGAGGAAGAGAAGTTCTTAACAGTGAAGATTGTGGCACCGGTAGAACGGATTATACAGTATTTAAAGAAAAAGGTCATTACTTCTGATGATGAATATACCACTCCGTTGCTTACAGCAGCAATCGAGGATGCCTATGAGCGCCTGATTGCACCGGCGATTGAACGTGAAATCCGCAATGATCTTACCGAAAAGGCAGAGGATGGTGCAATTTCCGTATTTGGAAAGAACCTGCAGCAGCTTCTGATGCAGCCTCCGATTGCAGGAAAGGTAGTTCTGGGATGGGATCCGGCATTCCGGACAGGCTGTAAGCTTGCCATTGTGGATGCAACAGGTAAGGTACTGGATACCAGGGTGATTTTTCCGACAGCTCCGCAGAATAAGGTGGAAGAAGCCAAGGCAGAGCTTAAGAAGCTGATCCATAAATATCATGTTTCTTTAATCAGTGTTGGAAATGGTACGGCATCGAGAGAGTCCGAGCAGGTCATTGTGGAGCTGATTAAGGAACTGGATACACCGGTACAGTATGTCATTGTAAATGAAGCGGGAGCTTCCGTATACTCTGCAAGTAAGCTGGCAACCGAAGAGTTTCCGAATTTTGATGTGGGGCAAAGAAGTGCCGCTTCGATAGCACGCAGGCTTCAGGATCCGCTTGCCGAGCTTGTGAAAATTGATCCGAAATCCATCGGTGTCGGACAGTATCAGCATGATATGAACCAGAAGAAGTTGGGAGAAGCACTGGGCGGCGTGGTAGAGGACTGCGTAAACCGTGTGGGTGTAGACTTAAATACCGCATCCGCACCGCTTCTTGAGTATATTTCCGGTATTTCCAAACCGATTGCGAAGAACATTGTGGAATATCGTGAAAAGAACGGTAAATTTGCGAACCGTGCACAGCTTTTGAAGGTGCCGAAGCTGGGACCGAAGGCATATGAGCAGTGTGCAGGCTTCCTGCGTATCCATGATGGAGACAATCCTTTGGACGATACCAGTGTTCATCCGGAATCCTATGAAGCTGCCATGAAGCTTCTGGATAAGATGGGACTTACAATGGAGGATGTACGTACCGCACAGAAGCAGGCAGCCCGGCAGATGAGTACGGCAGCGAAACCTGCTCCGAAGCAGAATAACCGGAATGACCGCAGGAAACAGATCGTGATCCATAATACCAATACGGCTATGGGAAAAGCACTGGCAGCTGCTATGGGTGGTTCGGTCATGAACCTTGAAGAAAATGACTCTTCCGCAAAGAAACCGGTACAGAAGGAATCTGCGACCAATACAGTCAATGCAATCAGCAGTCTTGAAAAGAAGATCAGGGATAAGAGCAGGCTGGCTGTAGAACTGGGAATTGGTGAAATTACCTTAACCGACATTCTTAAGGAATTGGAAAAGCCATCGAGAGATCCCAGAGAGAGCATGCCGGCTCCGATTCTTCGAAGCGATGTCCTCGATATGAAGGATCTGAAACCGGGCATGATTTTAAAGGGAACCGTCCGTAATGTCATTGACTTTGGAGTGTTCGTGGATATTGGTGTGCATCAGGACGGACTGGTACACATCTCCCAGATCACAGACCGTTATATCAGGCATCCTCTGGAAGCAGTGAGCGTCGGTGATATTGTGGATGTACAGGTATTGTCTGTTGATGTGCCAAAGAAACGGATTGCACTGACTATGAAGATCAATCAATCAGGATCAAAATAAATAGCTCTTGCTATTTGAGATGAGATATGCTATTCTATGTCTCGAACAAAATAGAAAGTTCTTCGGGGAAGGTGAAATTCCTTACCGGCGGTATAGTCCGCGACCCATATTCTTTAAGAGTATGGCTGATTTGGTGAAATTCCAAAACCGACAGTAAAGTCTGGATGGGAGAAGAAATGCATGAACAGATGCGTGGAAACGCATTTGGCTTCTGATGTATGCAAGCCCCGGAAATTGATTTCCGGGGCTTTTTAACTGTGTAGGAAATTCCGTTGGAATTTCCTGCACAGTTAAATGCTCCGCTATCAGATGCGCAGCTCGCGGAGATGCAAATCCAAAGAAGACTTTCTTTTTAAAACAATGGCGTATGCCGGAAAGAGAGTGAGAGTAAATGGAAAAGAGTTTATGGTCTAATGTAATGGAGAACCTGGTGTTTGTGCTGGTGGCACTGGCGGTTGCGGTTGGCTTTGTGCTGATTGCATATCTGGTGGAAAAGTACCTGAAAAAGAAGAATCAGGACAGGGAACGGATACTTTCGACAAGAAAGATTGCCATGATTGGTGTATTTTCTGCAATTGCAATGGTGCTTCATATATTTGATTTTGCGGTGCCGGTTCTGGCTCCTCCGTTTTATAAGCTGGACTTCAGTGAAATTCCGGCGCTGATCGGTGCCTTTGCGTTTGGTCCGGTAGCAGGAGTGATGATTGAATTTATTAAGATTATGTTAAAGCTGCTGATCAAGGGAACAAGTACCGCATTTGTGGGTGACTTTGCAAACTTCGTCATCGGATGCAGCTTCATTCTGCCTGCTTCCATCATCTATTTATACAAAAAGAGCCGGAAGAGTGCGTTGATCGGGTCTATCACGGGAACACTGATTATGACCGTGTTCGGTACTGCTTTTAATGCGATTTATCTGCTTCCGACCTTTGCGGTACTGTATCACATGCCGATGGAGGATATCATTGCCATGGGAACGGCAATTAACGGACATATCGACAATGTTGTAAGCCTGGTAATCTTCTGTGTTGCTCCGATTAATCTGATTAAGGGAACGGCAGTGACGCTGGTAACCATGCTGGTATATAAGAAGCTGAGTCCGATACTGAAGGGAAAACAGCATTCATAATTCTTAACAGGCGGATACGAAAGTCTTAAGAATTATTAAGCTTTCTTAATTCAAAGAAAAACCTCTTGACAATCATTGTATTAATAATATAATACAGATTGTACAGGAGGTTTTTTTAAGTTTATGTATCATACGACTAAGTCCTCACGCAGCTTCGTGAAACGGTACCGGGCAGCAGGATGGACAGAAGCGTAGGCAGGCCTGTACATAATGAAAATCGATGGAGGAGTATCTGTGGAAGAATTAATTACTATCCGGGATATGTGCAAGATCTACAATCCCGGCGAGAATGAGGTCAGAGCTCTGGATCATGTGAATCTGACCATACATAAAAATGAGTTTGTGGCCATTATCGGGCAGTCCGGATCCGGTAAATCAACCTTGATGAATATGCTGGGATGTCTGGATGTTCCAACAAGCGGAACGTACCTGCTGAATGGAAAAGATGTCTCCCATATGACAGATGATGAGCTTTCGGACATCCGTAACCGGGAGATCGGGTTTGTGTTTCAGGGATTTAACCTGATCGCAGGACTGACCGCACTTGAAAATGTGGAGCTTCCCCTGATTTATCGCGGCGTTCCAAGGAAAGAACGCATGGAGTTATCCGAGCGTGCGCTGGAAAAGGTAGGGCTTGCCGGGCGGATGACGCATAAGCCGTCGGAAATGTCCGGTGGACAGCAGCAGCGTGTTGCGATTGCGAGAGCCATCGCGCAGGCGCCACCTGTTATTCTGGCCGATGAGCCGACCGGAAACCTGGATTCCAATTCAACACAGGAGATTATGGAAATTCTGAAAGGACTGCATCGGGAAGGCAGAACGGTTATTCTGATTACACATGACAATGAGATCGCCGCGAGAGCGAAGCGCAACATCCGTATTATGGATGGTAAGGTTGTGGCCGATTATGAAAACGAAGAAGGAGAAGGAGCATGAGCGATAATATCAAGCAGGAATCCACAGAAAGCTTACAGACAAAGGAACAGGAGCAGCAGGCCGGAAGCAATAAAAGGACATTAGAAGCCGAAAATGACAAGGCGGCAAAGAAAGCCTTTAAAGAAAAGAAAAAGAAAGAGAAACAGCCGGCAGACCCGGCGAAGAAGAAAAAACGCAGAAAGATCATTCTCTTTGTGGTGATCGGCGTACTCGTTCTGCTCTTTATCCTGTCAAAGCTTTTTGGTGGAAATGGAGCAGCGGCCGTGGTAACTACGACACAGGCGCAGATCGGAGATCTGCAGCAGACGATTGATACGAGCGGTACGGTGAAGACGGAAGAGAGTAAAGTTTATTTTTCCGATGTGGATGTGAAAGTAGGAGAGGTGAAAGCACAGGCGGGTGATGCAGTAAAGGCAGGCGATGTGCTTCTGACCTATGATGCCAATGACCTTGCGGCAGCGAAGGAACGGGCAGAATTAAAGAAACAGTCTGCCGAAGGAAGCTATCTGAATTCGGTGCAGACCAATCAGGAAAAGCTTGGGGACTTAAGTGAAGCGAGCACGAATCTGGAAGTACTGGATCAGCAGATTGCAGATACCGAAGCCTATATCAAGAATCTGGAAGCTAAGATTTCTAAAAAGAAGAGTGATCTTGCCCATGAGGGGGCCTTGCTGCAGATCAGTCTGATTGACTGGCAGGATCAGCCGGATTCCGACGAATACCAGAATTTACAGAAGCTGGTACAGTTAAACAATTATGAACAGCAGAATAATGAACAGATCAAGAGCTGGCAGGACGAACTGGAAGTCTATAATGATATGCTGTCTGAGTATAAGGAATACCGTTCAGAAATGAAGTCCCAGAAGAGCTCAGCAGAAGCCGGGAAATTAACCGGTGGGGCGAAGGAAGAGCTGGAGGCCAATAATAAAACCCAGACAATGGATGTGGAGGACTCACTTGAAAACCTAGATGCTGCAGAAAATGGTATCGTAGCAGAATTTGACGGTGTCGTTACCGAAATGAATGCCGTAGAAGGAGGAGCTACCGCGAAGGGAACACAGCTCCTGAAGCTGGAAAGCACCGAAGATGTGGTAGTCCGGATCACCGTGACGAAATATGATCTTTCCAAGATTAAGGAAGGACAGAAGGCTATCATAACGATCGGCAGCAGGGAATATGAAGGAGAAGTATTGAGGATTAACAGGATGGCAGAACAGAATAACAGTGGCGCGGCTGTTGTTGGTGCGGAAATTAAGATTTTAAATCCGGACAGCGATGTCATTCTTGGCGTGGAAGCGAAGGTTGTTATCAATACCGAGAAGGTGGAAAACGCGGTTCTGGTACCGATCACTGCGGTGAATGTAGATATGGATGGTGAGTTTGTCTACGTGGTCGAGAATAATATTTTAGTAAAGAAGCCGGTTGCGACCGGGATATCCACTGACACTATGATACAGATTACAGATGGTTTAAACGCAGATGAGCAGATTGTCACAAGTGTTACGGCAGATCTTTATGAAGGCATGACCGTTGCAGCAATGCCACAGTAAACAGGAGCGGATGATATGGCACAGATTTGGGAATATATTAAGATTGCGCTGATGAATATTAAGAGTAATAAGGGACGGTCCGTACTCACGATGCTCGGTATTATCATTGGTATTGCTTCCGTGATTATGGTTATTGCGATTGGAAACGGTGTCCGCGGACAGGTTAATGACGAGCTGGAAGGACTCGCAGGCGGACAGATTGCTTTTTATGTTGACAGTACAAGAAAGGAAACCACCGTAACCTTTGATCAGACGGACTTTGATGCAATTGAAGCAAATATTGCACATGTAAAGGGAGTTACTCCACAGCTATCTGCATGGGGAACCGCAGAAGGACCGAAAGGAAATTTTGATATCAGTATGACGGGTGGTGATCCAGGCCTGCAGTATACATCTTCGGAACCGATTATAAAAGGCAGATATTTTTCACAGGATGACTGTGATGCAGGCGGCAATGTCTGTGTAATCACAGAAAGCAGCGCGGTTTCTCTTTTTGGAACAACGGATGTGATCGGACTTACCTTTGATGCAACCTTTTGGGGCGTGACTCAGGAAATGCGCGTAATCGGAGTAAGAAAGGATACCGCTTCATCATTGATTTCAATGGCCGGCGGAGGAACTAATACCATTACGGCAGAATGCCCGTTAAGCTTTATGGGAAATAAATTATATTATTATATTGATGATTTTTCTGAGTTTTATGTGATTGCGGATAACAGTGCTTATTGTACGCAGGTAGCACAGGATGCCCTGAATCTGCTCGAAGCCCGTCATGGTGTCCGTGGGGAGAACCAGATTCAGATGCAGAGCTTTACCGATGTGTCCTCGCAGTTTGACTCGATCCTCAGTATCATTACGGTTTTTGTGTCCTTCGTGGCAGCAATATCGTTGCTGGTTGGAGGAATCGGAGTCATGAACATTATGCTGGTATCAGTAACGGAACGTACCAGGGAAATTGGTATTCGTAAGGCTCTGGGGGCAAGAACCGGTTCAATCCTGTTACAATTCCTTGCAGAAGCAGGGATTATCACTCTTATGGGAGGTGTGATCGGAATTGCCCTTGGCATTCTCGGAGCAATGGGAGTCTGCTCGATTGCGGGAGTTACAGCCGGCGTGGATCCTGCGGTTGTGATTATCGCAACCCTCTTTTCCTGCGGCGTAGGTATTTTCTTTGGAATTTATCCTGCCAGGAAAGCAGCTAAATTAAGTCCGATTGAAGCCTTGCGGCATGAATAGCCATGCGCGAATAATAAAACCTGTTTGCATGTTGTGAGATTTTTAGTATAATAGGATAGAAGAAAAGCATCGGCTTTCCTGCCGGTGCTTTTTATGTAAGGTACTCAATGAATGCAGGTCGAAGACGCAGCATGAATTTAGTGCAGCAGGTAAGGCTGAATAAGCAGGTAAGGCAGAATAAATATTAATTAAGAAAGATTTGGAGAAGCAGAATGGAAGTTTCCTTTGATGTAAAGATTACCCCGGGGGTCTTATATGATTATCTGTTATATCATACTTATACCGGAACAACAGGACTTTTAGGAACCATAGCAGGTGCACTGCTTGTGGCAGCATACTTTATGGCAGGCAGTATATTATACCTGATTTTTGGTGTGGTGGTGCTTGTGTATCTTCCCTGGACATTATTTATCCGGTCGAAGAAGCAGTATCTTGCAAATCCTGCATTTAAGGAACCATTACATTACACCTTTAATGAAGAAGGAATGACGGTTTCCCAGAAGGATACCAGCGAGCAGATCGCATGGGAGAATTTATATAAGGCAGTATCCACACCGAAGAGCATTGTATTATATACGTCACCGGTCAATGCCTCCATTTTTCCAAAGAAGGATTTAGGAGAGCGTAAGGCAGCTTTGATTGAAGTGATTTCCACACATATGCCACCGAAAAAGGTAAAAATCCGTGGGAACTGACAGGAGAATTATGAATAGCGGACAGGATATTTTACAGAGCATGATTGAAAAACATAAAATAATTTCGAAATCTCCTGAGGATACCTTTGCGTTAGGAAAGCAGATTGGTGAAAGTGTGGCACCGGGCAGTGTACTGACGCTGGTTGGTGATCTTGGCGTTGGCAAGACGGTATTTACACAGGGACTGGCAGAGGGACTCGGAATTTCAGATGCGGTGAACAGTCCGACCTTTACGATTGTACAGATCTATGAAGAGGGACGGATTCCTCTGTATCATTTGGATGTATACCGGATCGGTGATATTTCCGAGATGGATGAAATCGGGTATGAGGATTATTTTTACGGAGACGGGGTATGCCTGATTGAGTGGGCGAACCTGATTGAAGAGCTTCTGCCGGAGCAATATGTGGAGATCCGGATTGAAAAGAATCTGGAAAAGGGATTTGATTATCGTGAAATCACGGTATCACAAAAAGAGTAACAGTTCGGCCTGGCTCTTTCATAAGCTGCCTAAAAGAAAACTGATTTTGAGAGGAACCTGAAATGAAAATTATTGCAATTGACAGTTCGGGACTGGTTGCTTCCGTTGCCATTGTACAAGATGAGGAAGTAATTGCAGAATATAATGTCCAGTATAAGAAAACACATTCACAGACCTTACTGCCCATGCTGGATGAATTAAAGAGGATGGTCGATCTTGATTTACAGACGGTAGATGCCATTGCGATTGCCAGTGGACCCGGTTCCTTTACCGGGCTGAGGATCGGTTCTGCGACTGCCAAGGGACTTGGGCTTGCACTTGAAATTCCGATTATAGAGATTCCGACACTGGATGGTCTTGCCTGCAATCTGTATGGGACAGACAAGGTGGTATGTCCGATTATGGATGCCAGACGGAATCAGGTTTACACAGGTTTGTATTCTTACATCGAATACGGACAGAGCAATGAGCAGGAGCAGCGTTTTCACTATACCCTTGTTCCTATTCTTTCCCAGTGTGCTGTTCCGATTGAAGAAATTGCAGAGAAGGGTAATGAACAGCAGAAGGAAATCATATTTTTAGGTGATGGAGTTCCGGTATTTGCGGAGCAGTTAAAAAACCTGATGAAGGTACCCTACAGCTTTGCATCGGCACACATGAACCGGCAGCGGGCAGCCTCCTTTGCATTCCTTGCTTTTGAAAAGCTGCGTAAGGGGGAAGTGGTTCCGGCAGCAGATCATGCACCGGAATATCTGCGGCTTTCCCAGGCAGAGCGGGAGAAGGCAGCAAAGAGGGAGAAGCAATGATTACAATACGCCCTTTGGAAGAAAAGGATGTAACGGCGGTAAGTGAGATTGAGAGCCGGACATTTTCGATGCCATGGAAGGAGAAGGATTTCCTTGAAATGGTGAAAGCGGATTATGCATATTATTATGTAGCAGAAGAGGATGGGGTGATTCTTGGCTGCTGTGGTCTGCGGAATATGGCAGGCGAAGGAGAAATCACCAATGTTGCAGTAGATGCACCGTTCCGGAGAAGAGGCATAGCCGGAAAACTCCTTGCACATGCCTTGAAAGAGGCTGCAGAGCATGGAATCGGGGACTGTACCTTAGAGGTGCGGGTAAGTAATACTCCGGCCATTCATTTGTATGAAGAATTCGGATTCCGGGGAGAGGGCATCCGCCCGGACTTCTATGAGAAACCGAAGGAAGATGCACTGATTATGTGGAAAAGATAGACAAAACATGAAACACTTACCACTGGTTCATAGAAAAAGTTTCTGTATAATGGTATTGTAAGGAGGAAAAACGATGCGTATTTATATGGACGAAGGGAAAAACATTCTGAAGCAGGTGGTATGTAACCAGTGTGGTAAAGCTTTAAAAGTCAAAAATGGAATTCTGGTGGAAGGTGTTTTTGAAGGAAACCAGCAGTTCGGTTATTTCAGCAATAAGGATGGAATCCGTCATTCCTTTGACTTGTGTGAGGAATGTTATGATAAACTAATAGAAGGATTTACCGTAGAGGTTACTAAGGAGGAGGTACAGGAGCTTCTTTGAAAGCAGCAGACGGTAATCAGGGAGGAACAGGTTAAATTATGCTGGATATATGCTTATTGGGAACAGGCGGAATGATGCCGCTCCCATATCGATGGCTTACATCCATGATGGCAAGATATAATGGGACAAGTATCTTGATGGACTGTGGGGAAGGAACCCAGATCGCAATGAAGGAAAAGGGGTGGAGCCCCAAACCGATCGATGTCATCTGCTTTACCCATTTTCATGCAGACCATATCAGCGGACTTCCGGGAATGCTTCTCACGATGGGAAATGCAGAACGGACAGAACCCTTGACGGTAATCGGTCCCAAAGGGCTTACCAGGACGGTGAATGCGCTCCGTGTGATTGCACCGGAGCTTCCGTTTGAAATCAGATGTATTGAATTTGAAGAAAATGAACAGACCCTGTGTTTTGATGGGCTGAGAATAGAAGCCTTTCGGGTCAATCATAATGTTGTCTGCTATGGATACAGTCTTTCGATTGACCGTGCAGGCAAGTTCCAGCTGGATAAGGCGGAAGCACTGGGAATTGAGCGGCGCTACTGGAACAAGCTGCAGAAAGGTGAGACACTGGAGCTGGATGGGAAAATCTATACGCCGGATATGGTTATGGGAGAAGCCAGAAAGGGACTGAAGGTCACTTACTGTACGGATACCAGGCCGGTGCCGGTGATCGCGGAATACGCAAAGGACAACGATCTGTTTATCTGCGAGGGCATGTACGGGGAGCCGGAAAAGAAAGATAAGGCAAAAGAACATAAGCACATGACGTTTCTGGAAGCTGCGGACATGGCGAAGCGTGCACAGGTGAAAAAGATGTGGCTTACCCATTACAGTCCGTCACTGGTGCATCCGGAGGAATTTATGGGCGGCGTG
>OGLI01002013.1_pt1 | contig 11050 bp, 8 predicted proteins | sample 1572661 | NCBI WGS metagenome assembly OGLI01 (sample SAMEA2581901, study PRJEB24529) | metagenome | biome: Human gut stool | place: China | collected 2011 | reverse complement strand
AGAGCGCCGAAACCTTCTCTACCGCTCCGACGAATGGCGCATCAAGTCGCTCGCCGCCAACATCGACCTCGTCTGCATCGTCTTCGCGTCCCGCCCGACCTTCAACCCCTGGTTCATCTGGAGGGCGCTTCTCGCCGCCCATCAGGCAGGCATCCCCGCGCTCGTCATCCGCAACAAGGCCGAACTTGCCGAAGGCGCCGAGGAGGCTGCGGCCGCCGTACGCCTTCTCGAGTCGATCGGCCACGACGTCATCACGGTCTCCGCCACGGGCGAGCCCGAGGCGACCCGCGCCCGCCTCATCGAGCGTCTCGAAGGCCGAGCCTCGCTCCTCGTCGGCCAGTCGGGCATGGGCAAGTCCACGATCCTCAACCTTCTCGTCCCGCACGCCCAGGCCGCCACGCGCGAATTCTCCGTGGCCCTCAACCTCGGCAAGCAGACGACCACCGCCGCCCGCTGGTACGACGCCAAGGACGACGACTGGCAAGGCAGCGTCATCGACACCCCGGGCTTCCAGGAGTTCGGCCTCGCACACCTCTCGCTCAACGACATCCTGCGCGCCATGCCCGACATCGCAGCGCACGTCTCGGGCTGCCGTTTCTTCAACTGCCGGCACCTCGAGGAGCCCGGCTGCGGCGTCAAGGCCGCCGTCGAGGCGGGCGAGGTCGACGAGGCGCGCTACGCCTTCTACAGGTCGCTCGCAGTCCACGCCGACACGCTGCCTCTATAATCATTCAATTTCCCCGAAACGACTCCCGCAGAAACGTTCCACAGAGGTCCACCGTCATGGCCGAGGTCATTCCCATCGCTACGAATCCCGCCCCCGTGCGCAGTCTTCCGATTCCGCAGACAGGCGCCGTGCGACGCTCGGTAGGCCACTGGACCGACACCCGCGGACGCCCCCTGAGGGACCTGCGCATCTCGGTGACCGACCACTGCAACTTCCGCTGCCGCTACTGCATGCCCAAGGAGAGGTTCAGCAATCCCCACGCCTTTCTCGCCCACACCGAGCTCCTCACCTTCGAGGAAATCCTGCGCATCGCGCGCATCGTGGTCGCCAACGGCGTCGAGAAGTTGCGCCTCACGGGCGGCGAGCCCCTGCTCAGAAAGGGCCTCGAGGAACTTGTCACAGAACTGCGCAGGCTCAGGACGCCCGACGGCCGCGACATCGACATCGCGCTCACGACGAACGCCTCCATCCTTCACAAGAAGGCGCAGGCCCTGCGCGACGCGGGCCTCGACCGCGTCACGATCAGCCTCGACGCGCTCGACGAAGGCATCTTCCAGGGCTTCAACGACGTGGGCTTTCCCGCCGCCAAAGTGCTCGACAACATCAGGCTTGCGGCCGACATGGGCTTTCGCGTCAAGATCAACACCGTCGTCAAGCGCGGCGTGAACGAGTCCGAAATCGTCCGCATCTGCGAACACTTCCGCCACACGGGCATCATCCCCCGCTTCATCGAGTACATGGACGTGGGCACCTCCAACGGTTGGCGCATGACCGACGTCGTTCCCTCCGCGGAGGTGGTCGGGATGATCCGCGCAAAGTGGCCCGTCGAGCCCGTCGGCGCCAACTATCCGGGTGAAACCGCCTCCCGCTGGCGCTATCTGGACGGCGCTGGCGAATTCGGCTGCATCTCCTCCGTCACCCAGGCCTTCTGCGGCGAATGCTCCCGCGCGCGCCTGAGCATGGACGGGCGCCTCTACCTCTGCCTCTTCGCGACCGAGGGCTACGACATCCGCACGATGCTCCGCGGCGGCGCCACCGACTTCGAGATCGAGCAAGCGCTCGGCCGAATCTGGTCCGCCCGCGACAACCACTACTCCGAGCTCCGTTCGCTCGGTCTCGCGCCCGAGCGCGCGAAGATCGAAATGAGCTACATCGGCGGGTAGTTTCGCCTAGGCATCTTGCCTTAGTCCTTCACCTTTTCTCCCGTTCAGTGGGACAGAAGGCGTTCGCGTCCGTATACTTGAATACCCGAACACAAGTCTTCGGTCATCCGGCGGCCAGGCCGCGCTTTTTTTTTTGCGCCCGTTTTCTTCACCCTGCCAGGCCCCCTTCTCGATGACGCGCCCGCCGCGCCCCCGCCCGGCGAACAATCAATATAAGAAAGGGTCCCCCTTATGTTCAGCAATCCCACTGCGATCACCTTCGTCGGCTATCTGCTCGTCATGGTGTGCGTCGGCTTCTACGCCTACTACCACACCCGCAGCTACGGCGACTACATTCTCGGCGGACGTAGCCTCGGCGGCTTCGTGACGGCCCTTTCGGTCGGCGCCTCCGACATGTCCGGCTGGCTTCTGATGGGCCTGCCCGGCGCCGTCTACCTCGCCGGCATCTCCCAGTCGTGGATCGGCATCGGCCTCGTCCTCGGCTCCTACATCAACTGGTGCGTCGTCGCCTCCCGCCTGCGCGTCTACACGGAGAAGACCCACAACGCGCTCACGCTCCCCGACTACTTCTCGCACCGCTTCGAGGACAAGCAAAACCTGCTGCGCATCATCGCCGCCGTCGTGATCCTGCTCTTCTTCACGATCTACTGCGCCTCGGGCGTGGTCGCGGGCGCCCGCCTCTTCGAGAACACCTTCAGCATGTCCTATGAGACGGCCCTCATTCTGGGCGCCGCCGCCACGATCTGCTACGTCTTCGTGGGCGGCTTCCTCGCCGTCTCCTGGACCGACACGATTCAGGCTCTCCTCATGTGCCTCGCCCTGATCGTGACGCCGATCGCCGTCATGTACGACCTCGGCGGCTTCACCGCCGCCACCGAGTGCGTCGCGAGCGTCGACATCAAGATGCTCAACATCCTCGAGGGCCACACCCTCGTGGGCATCGTCAGCCTTCTCGCCTGGGGTCTGGGCTACTTCGGCCAGCCGCACATCCTCGTGCGCTTCATGGCCACCCGCTCCATCAAGGTGATCCCGAACGCCCGCCGCGTCGCCACCCTCTGGATGAGCTTCTGCCTCTTGGGCGCCGTCGCCGTCGGCTTCTTCGGCGCGGCCTTCTTCGCCGAGCACCGCGACGTCGCCTCCCTCGTCGAACAGAACCACGAGCGCGTCTTCATCGTCCTCTCGGGCCTTCTCTTCAATCCCTGGATCGCCGGCATCCTAATGTCCGCCATTCTCGCGGCCGTCATGTCCACGCTCTCCTGCCAACTGCTCGTGTGCTCGTCGACTCTCACCGAGGACTTCTACCGCACGTTCATCCGCCGCAACGCCTCCCAGCGCGAACTCGTCTGGTTCGGCCGCAGCATGGTGCTCCTCGTCTCGGTCGTCGCCGTCTGGCTCGCCCGCGACCCCAACAGCCTCGTGCTCTCCCTCGTCTCCTACGCCTGGGCGGGCTTCGGCGCGGCCTTCGGCCCCGTCATCATCATGTCGCTCTGGTGGCGCCGCATGACGCGCAACGGCGCGCTCGCGGGCATGATCACCGGCGCCGTCACGGTCCTCGTCTGGAACCACTACGCCTGGCTCGGCCTCTACGAAATCCTTCCGGGCTTCGTCTTCGCCCTCATCGCCATCGTCGTCGTGAGCCTTCTCGACAAGGCTCCCTCCAAGAGCATCGCGAAGACCTTCGACGAAGTCCAGGCCGCCGTGCGCAATCCCGCCTGACCGCTTCAGGCCTGCCACGATTGAAAAGAGGAGCCTCGCGCTCCTCTTTTCACATCCGACCCGAATGCAGTCCGTGCAGGCCAAATCCGTTAGAATCTCCTGCACAACGCTTTTCGGGGAAGCCGCCGCAGCGGCCGTCCCCATCCCGCTTTCCGCGGCGCCCGCAACCGGCTGCCGCATGACCTTCATTCATGGCACGCTCTTCACATCTTGCGGCCCAGCGCCGCGAACTCAGCTTCATCCTCAACCGCCTGACGGCCTATACGACCCTCGCCGACCGTGACATCCTAGAGCAGCGTCTGCGCACGATCCTCGAGAAGCCGCTCTCCGACGACTTCTACATCATGGCCAACGAAGTCTTCGACAAGATCGAGGCCCAGCATCCTTCCGTCGCCAACGAGGCCCGCGGGAACTTCTACGGCATGCTCTCCGAGGTGAAGTACGAATACAGGACCCCGACCGAGTCCACATCGATGCTGATGGTCGGCCTGATGATGAGCACGTTCTTCAAGACCGCCTGCCCCAACGTCACGCTCTCGCAGGAAACCGCCGACAAGGTTGTCGAGATCCTCAAGAAGCACTACATCAACCCGAAGGCCAAGATCACGATCTTCCATGAAATGCTCCGCAGCAACCAAGGGCCCGCCAACGATACCGAGACGGCGGGCAGGCTCACGCGTGCGATGGCCGAATGCAAGGGAACCCTCTACACCAAGGAACACCTCGACGTACCCGAAGGCGAGGATGACCCCATCGCCGCGCTTGAGAACGAACGCATCTACGGCCTCTACCTGCGCCACCTCGTCATCACCGTAACCGTGCCTGCGAGCGAGCTCGCCGTCGTGCATCCCTACCGCTGGTGGGACACCACGCGCCACCCCGAGTTCTGCGTCAGCGGCCACTTCGATCCCAACCAGATCCTCAAGAATCCGTTTGCGTTCGACATGCAGGAGGCCCTCAAGTCCAACATCGCGTCCTGCCAGACGATCTTCACGGAACCCATGCCCCTCGTCAAGGGACTCGACTTCTTCGAGCAGCAGCTCTCGCCCTTCCGCATCTACCCGCTCCTTACAAATGCCGTGCAGACGGCGGATTGCGAGCCCGACCAATTCTGCGCCTCGATCGCCATCTTCTGCTCGCGTCCCGACGCGGCCAAGATCTACGCCTCCGAAATCCGCATTGCACTCTCCATGGAGACCTCCCGCGACCAGCCCTTCTCGGGCGACTGCATCTCCTTCCAGGACACGGGCGTCGACCTCAACACATACGCCACCAACTTCGAACGCTTCTTCAACATGCTCGGCCTCACCGACGTCGTCATCCACGAAGAGCCCCGCTACTATGAATACGAGGACGAGGGCGGCCGCATCTACGTGAACGCCCGCGGCGTCTCCATGCCGCTCAACCCAAACTTCGCCCCCGTCATGCCCGCACACTTCCTCAACTGACGCGCGGCACATGCAAAAAGACGGCCCTGCGCTTCCTGCGCGAGACCGTCTTTTTCACGAAAACCCTCCCCCTGCACTTGCAAACATGGAGCTGACCATGTATTGCCAACCCGAGCACCCTCCTGCTTGGCACCATGGCCTCTGCTGACTTCTCACGGCAAGCTTTACTCCATCGCCCTGTTGGGGCGATGTCCGTGAGACCTCCTCGGGCAAGGACACGCTCACTCCCCTCATGCAGCTGCCTCATTGCGCATCGCGACGCACACACTGCGAAGGGGCTTCGCCGTTGCCGGCGAAGCCCCTTTCGTCATGAGCAGCTCACGAGTCGGACGGATCCGAGCACCTCAGCGTCACTGAGCGGCCTTCTCCACGTCGAACGTGAACCTGCCGTCCTTCGCGCCCACGCGGATCGTGTCGCCGGGACCTGCGGAACCCTCGAGCATGACCATCGCAAGACGATTCTCGATGTGGTCCTGGATCGCGCGCTTGAGCGGACGTGCGCCGTAATGCGGATCGAAGCCCACTTCGGCGAGTTCCGCCATGGCCTCGTCGGTCACCTCGAGCGTCACGTCCTGGGCGGCCACACGGGCCTGCAGGCTCTTGAGCTGGATCGCGGCGATGCGACGGATGGCCTCGCTGCCGAGCGAGTTGAAGATCACGATCTCGTCGATGCGGTTGATGAACTCCGGACGGAAGTGCTCGCGCACCTCGGTCATCACGGCATTCTTCACGCTCTCTCTCGACTCGCCGATCATCTCCTGAATCTCGGAGGAGCCCAGATTCGAGGTCATGACGATCACGGTGTTCTTGAAGTCCACCGTGCGGCCCTGGCCGTCGGTCATGCGGCCGTCGTCAAGCACCTGCAGCAGGACGTTGAAGACATCGGGATGAGCCTTCTCGACTTCGTCAAGAAGAATCACGCTGTAGGGATGACGGCGGACGGCTTCCGTCAGGTAGCCGCCTTCCTCGTAACCCACGTATCCCGGAGGCGCGCCGATCAGGCGGGCAACGCTGTGCTTTTCCATGAACTCGCTCATGTCGATGCGCACGAGCGCATCCTCCGTATCGAAGAGGAACTGCGCGAGCGCCTTCGTGAGCTCGGTCTTGCCGACGCCCGTCGGGCCGAGGAAGAGGAAGCTGCCGTACGGACGGTTCGGATCCGAAAGCCCTGCACGGCTTCTCAGAATCGTCTCGGCCACGCGCTTGACGGCTTCGTCCTGCCCCACGACGCGCTCCTCGAGCGCATCCTTCATGTGCAGGAGCTTCTGGCGCTCGCCCTCCATCATCTTCGCGACGGGAATGCCCGTTGCGCGACTGACAACTTCGGCGATTTCCTCGGCACCCACGGTGGTTCTGAGAAGCTTCGGCTTGGGCGCATCGCCCGCTTCGGCCTTCTCGGCCTTCTTCAGGCGTTCCTCAAGCTTGGGCAGAACGGCGTACTGAAGCTCGGCGAGCTTTTCGTACTGGGCCGTGCGGCGGTACTCCTCCATCTGGTGACGCGTGCGGTCGATCTCGTCGCGGACGCTCTTGGCGCCGAGCGCCTCGCTCTTCTCCTTCTTCCAGACCTCCTCAAGGTCGGCATACTCGCGGGAGAGCTTGTCGATCTCGTCCTCAATCGCCTGCAGACGCTTCTTCGAGGCGTCGTCGGTCTCCTTCTTCATGGCCTCGCGCTCGATCTTGAGCTGGATCAGGCGGCGGTCAAGCTTGTCGAGAGCCTCGGGCTTGGAATCGATCTCCATCTTCACGCGGGCCGCGGCCTCGTCGATCAGATCGATGGCCTTGTCGGGCAGGAAGCGGTCGGTGATGTAGCGGTGCGAAAGTTCGGCCGCGGCCACGATGGCTGGGTCGGTGATCTCGACGCCATGATGCGCCTCATAGCGTTCCTGCAGGCCGCGCAGAATGGCGATCGTGTCCTCGACGCTCGGTTCGTCGACCAACACCTTCTGGAAGCGGCGCTCGAGGGCGGCATCCTTCTCGACGTACTTGCGGTACTCGTCAAGAGTGGTCGCGCCGATCACGTGCAGCTCGCCGCGCGAGAGCGCGGGCTTGAGCATGTTGCCCGCATCCATCGAGCCTTCCGTCTTGCCGGCGCCCACCACGGTGTGCAGCTCGTCGATGAAGAGGATGATCCTGCCGGACTCGGCCGTCACTTCCTTCAGAAGCTTCTTGAGACGCTCCTCGAACTCGCCGCGGTACTTCGCACCCGCAATCAGGCCCGCCATGTCGAGCGAGAGAATGCGCTTGCCGCGAAGGCTGTCGGGCACCTCGTTGTTGACGATGCGCTGCGCCAGACCCTCGACCACGGCCGTCTTGCCCACGCCGGGCTCGCCGATCAGGACGGGGTTGTTCTTGCTCCTGCGCTGCAGGATCTGCATCGTGCGGCGGATCTCGTCGTCACGACCGATCACGGGATCAAGCTTGCCCTGACGGGCGCGCTCGGTCAGGTCGACCGTGTATTTCTTGAGCGCCTCGCGCTGGCTTTCCGCATCGGGGTTGTCGGCCTTGTCGCCGCCGCGGACGGTTTCGACCGCCGCTTCAATGGCAGCGCGAGTCAGCCCTGCATTCTTCGCAAGACGGCCCGCCTCGCTCCTGTCCTCCGTGAGGGCGAGAAGCAGCATTTCCGTCGAGATGAACTCGTCGCCGCGCTTCATCGCCTCCTTCTCCGTGAGGTTGAGGAGGTTCATGAGGTCGCGCGAGATCTGCACGTCGCCGCCCGTGCCCGAAACCTTCGGCAGGCGCTCGACGGCCGCGTTCACTTCGCGCGTCAGGCTCTGGACGTTCACGCCCGCACGTTCAAGAAGGCTCCTGCTCGAACCTTCACCGTCGGCGAGCACAGCCGCCAGAATGTGCACAGGCTCGATGACCTGGCTGTCATGAGCAAGCGCGAGCGACTGGGCCTCACCCAACGCTTCCTGGAATTTAGTCGTTAACTTGTCTTGACGCATGTTCTTGTTCCTTCGAAAACCCCTGCATGGGACCGCATTGACTCTGCCTGCGATCACGGGATTCTCATCTGATGTCCCTACCTATATGGGGATAGAGCAGGACATTTCAAGATGCCTGAACATTGAAGTTGCTACAGAGTTTGTCCGGCGTCAAGACTCTCGGAGAGCCGAAATGAAACGACCCCGTCTGGTGCAAGACCGGCGGGGCCGTGAGCGTTCAGGCTGCCTTCCCGTGCTCAGAGCGAGCGGACGGCCGTCCAGCCCGCCCAAGTGCCCGTCAGGCTCAGCAGCAAATGCGAGGCCATGTGCACGCCGGCCCTGATGAAGGCGCCCGACGTGATGAGCGAGAAGGCTTCAGCCGAAAAGGTCGAGAAGGTCGTCAGACCTCCGAGAAAGCCCGTGATGACGAAAAGCCGTACGGCGGGCGGCAGCTCGGGATTCGCGCTCGTCCAGGCGAGTGCGGCGCCGATCAGAAGGCCGCCCGCGGCATTGGAGGCGAGCGTTCCCCAGGGCATCCATCCTGCGAGCGGATTGAGGAAATAGGAGAGCGTCCATCGGCAGACGGCGCCGAGTCCGGCGCCCGTACCGACGGCGAGGATCACGAGCCAGAGCGGCCCGTCCCTGGTCATCGTGCGGCCTCACCCCAGCGACGCCTGGCCTCTTCGTCGCTCTCGCGCGCGTCGACCCAGCGCTCGCCCTCGGGCGTCCTCTCCTTCTTCCAGAAGGGGGCCTCGGTCTTGAGCCAGTCCATGATGAATTCGCAGGCCTCGAAGGCCTCGCGGCGGTGCGCGCTCGTGACGACGACGAGCACGATGTGCTCGCCCACGGCCATCTCGCCCACGCGGTGGATGACCGTCACGCCGCAGACGTCCCAGCGTGCCCTTGCGCGCTCGACGATGCCCGCGAGCGCCCTTTCGGTCATCGCGGGATAGTGCTCGAGCGTGAGATGCGTGACGTCGTTGCCGTCATTGCGGTTTCTCACCACGCCCACGAAGCTCGCCACGCCGCCCGCTTCGGGAGAGGACTCGATGAGCCTCTCGATCTCCTCGCCGGGATTGAAGTCCGCCTCGCTCACGCGAATGGTCGTCAGGGACACGATCAGCCTCCGGTCACCGGCGGAAAGAAGGCGACCTCGTCGCCCGCCTTCACGGCGTCGTCGGGCTCGGCCATCTCCTGATTGACGGCCGCGCGCACGCGGCGCGCATTGCCGAGCGCAGCCGCATACGGCTCGCCGCAGCCGCGAAGCCACTCGCGAAGCCCTGCGACCGTCGTCACGTCCCCAGGCACCTCAAGCTCCTCCTGCGCACGACCGAGGGCGTCGCGCAGAAGCGCAAAGTAAAGGATGCGGATCTTCATTTTGTTATGTCCTCTCTTTCTTGTGTTTCAGGTTTGCGCATTTCGAGCCGCTCTCAGGCGAAGAACTGGCAGAACGGGTAGTAGCTGACCATGTCGCCCTTGCGGACGGTGCCGCCCACGGGAATGTCGACGAGACCGTCGGCCCAGGCGCAGGAGGAAAGCACCTGCGAATTCTGCGTGTGATAGAGGTCGAGCCCGCCCTCGTCGTTGCGGCGCACGCGCACAAACTCCTGACGGTCGCCCGGCTTGAGCCAGTCGAAGTCGGCTCTCACGGCCATGGGCTTGACGTCGATGTCGGTGAGGCCCATCGTCCTCAGGAGGTAGGGTCTGGCCATCATCAGGAAGACCACGAAGCCCGCAACGGGATTGCCCGGACAGCCTATGAAGGGCACGCCGCGCACCTCGCCGAACGCGAGGGGCTTGCCGGGCTTGAGACGGACGCGCCAGACGTTGAGCGAACCGACTGCTTCGACTGCCGGCTTGATGTGGTCCTCTTCGCCCACGCTCATGCCGCCCGTCGTCAGGATGACGTCGGCCGAGGCGGCCGCGCTCTCGAAAGCCTCGATCGTGGCCTCAAGCGTGTCGGGCACGCTGCCCAGGTCGAGCGCCTCGCAGCCGAGCTCCTGAAGGAGGCTGCGGATCATGAAGCGGTTCGAGTTGTAGATGCCGCCCGGCGGCAGGGGTTCGCCCGGTTGCACGAGCTCGTCGCCCGAAAAGAAGATGCCGACTCGAAGACGGCGGTAAACCTTGACGTAGGCGCGGCCGATGGACGCGACCATGCCGATCGCGGCGGGCGTCAGGCGGGCGCCCTTCTTGAGCACGACGCCGCCCTGAGGCACGTCGGAGCCGCGGCGGCGGACCCATGCGCCCTCGCGCACGGGGGACTTGAAGCAGACGCCCTCGGGCGTCACCTCGACGTTTTCCTGGGGCACGACCGTGTCGGCACCCTCGGGCATCGGCGCGCCCGTGAAGATGCGCGCGACGCTGCCCTGCGCAAGCCTTGAGCCAACCTGACCGGCGGGAATGCGGTCGGAGACGGGCAGCACGACGGGATGATCTTCGGACGCCTCAGCCAGCTCGGCCGCTCTGACCGCGTAGCCGTCCATCTGGGAGTTGTCCCATCCGGGAACGGCGATAGGGCTCACGATGTCTTCGGCAAGCACGCGGTGGGTTGAATAGAGGAGCGGAACGGTTTCCATTCCCTCGACGGGCACCGCCTTCTCCATGAGGCGGCGCAGAGCTTCGGCGTAGGTGATCATAGGCTTACAACAAAATCTGCAACGGCTGCAGGGTCGTTGATGTCGAGCCGCGGCACCCTTTCGTCCGGCTCCTCGAAGTCGGAGGCGACGGCCACCACGTCGTCATGCATGAGCGAGAGTCTCGGATTGGCCTCGCACGCCCTGCGTCGGACTTCAATTTTAGGGAATGCGCCCTCGTTTTTAAACCCCTCCACAAGGATGACGTCGACATCCGAAAATCTGGCGAGCAGCTCTTCAACCGACGGCTGTTCAGGCGTTTCAACGAGCATGGCCCATCTTCGGTCGCTGCGCACGATCACCTGCGAGGCACCCGCCTCCCTGTAGCGCCAGCTGTCCTTGCCGGGCTTGTCCATGTCGAACCCGTGGTGCGCGTCCTTAAGCGCCGCGACCCGGAAACCGCGGCGGGTGAGTTCCGCCGCAACCCGGGTCGCAAGGG
>OGLI01002009.1_pt1 | contig 11069 bp, 10 predicted proteins | sample 1572661 | NCBI WGS metagenome assembly OGLI01 (sample SAMEA2581901, study PRJEB24529) | metagenome | biome: Human gut stool | place: China | collected 2011 | reverse complement strand
GTACACCTTCACTTGTTCCGATCTTCTTACCAAGTGCAAACGCATCCTCGTTTGCAACAGGGATGATTTCATCATAAATTGTAGTATCCAGGATTTCCGGTACAAATCCGGCACCGATACCCTGAATCTTATGAGCTCCTGCCACACCGGTAGATAGTACGGCACTTGTTGCCGGCTCTACTGCAACAACCTTCACAGCAGGATTCTTTTCCTTTAAATATTTACCAACACCTGTTACCGTTCCACCTGTGCCGACGCCTGCTACAAAGTAATCCACCTTGCCTTCGGTATCCTCCCAGATTTCCGGTCCGGTTGTCTCATAATGCGCTTTCGGATTGGACGGATTCACAAACTGCCCGGGAATAAAGCTGTTCGGGATCTCTTCTGCAAGCTCGTTTGCCTTCGCAATTGCACCCTTCATTCCCTTCGCACCCTCAGACAATACCAGCTCTGCACCATACGCCTTCATTAACTGTCTGCGCTCCACAGACATCGTATCCGGCATAACAATAATAATACGGTAGCCTCTTGCTGCTGCTACAGATGCAAGACCAATACCGGTATTTCCGGAAGTCGGCTCGATAATTACAGAATCCTTCGTTAATTTTCCTTCCTTCTCCGCGTCGTCCAGCATCATCTTCGCTACACGATCCTTAACGGAGCCTGCCGGATTAAAGTACTCCAGCTTCGCATAAAGCTTTGCCTTTAATCCATATTCCTGTTCCAGATGTGTTAACTCAAGTAATGGTGTTCTTCCGATCAACTGATCTGCGGATGTATAAATCTTAGCCATTTCAATTCCTCCCTTTTCTGACTGATGTCAAAAGATAAGCATTCTCACTGATTGTTTGCAGTATACTTCCTTTTACCCACCTTGTCAATAGGTAAATAATTTTAATTCAATACATCCACATATTCCTTATAAACATATGCCTCACTTCCATCACTTAAACGGATATGATACCACGAATCTCCGACAAGCTCATAATACTCATAAACCTCACCTGTCTTCGCCACACCAAGAATACTGGAATTCTCTGTACTTGGCTGGTTTCTCATATTGACATTCTTAATAATCTGAAGCTTTCCTGCAACTTTCCCCGGCGTATTCTCTCCTGTATTCTCTCCTGTATTCTCTCCTGCATTTCCATTGCTTTCCCGGGTTGGCTCAGAAACCGTTGTACCTCCTATATTACCGAAATCAAAATGCAGCTTCTTCTTAAGAATGATTCCACCACCAATCACAATCACGATCAGTACAACAATTCCAAGGATCATCGTTACCCTGGTCAGATCAAATCCACCGGAAGCTTCCTCATCGTTTAGGTTGTCATCATCGTAACCGTCCCCGTCATAATCCGTATCTTCGTAACCGGTATCCTCATAGCGATCTTCTTCATGACCATAATTACAGGATGGCGCATTTCTTCTACGGGATACTTTCTGACGGTCTGTTCTCTTCTGCTCTGCCGGTTCTTCCCCGCTGTCAGCATCTTCCTGTGACTGCTCATAAATCCGTCCTTCCCGCACGGCTTCCACTACCCGGGAAGGGCGCTCCCTCATAACGGGTGCCGGAATTTCTTCCGGTTCTTTCCCTTCCACTTCATTCCCTTCCAGGTTTTTTTCTTCCTTCCTTTCGGGGTTCCTTGCTGTCTCCGGATTCTCTTCCTCCGGATATTCCGGCTTTTCTCCCCGTCTTTCCCGTTCCAGCCTTGCTTCTGCCTCACTGAAATCCCGCTTCACCACAGCCTGCTCTGCTTCCATAATAATGCTTTTCTCAATCACATCAAATGGAATATCAATCGTCTTCTGTGGAGTAATCGGAATCTCCTCATCGTGAGGCTCGGTATCTTCATTATTAACCGCAGCTCCGCATTTGTGGCAGAATTTCGTTCCTTCTCTCAAAATCTCGCCACAAACCGGACATCTTGCCGGTTCTCCAACCTTCTGTCCGCATTTCACACAAAAGGTATCTGTATCTAAAAGTTCTGCTCCGCATCTTTGACACTTCATAACTTCTCTCCTCCGTACTATTGTCTCTATTATCTACCAAATCTCGGATTTTGTCTACCGACAAACAGGGATTCATTTCTTATACTTTTATTAAAAAACAATTGTAACTATTCAACATATGTGAAGGAGGAGCTTAATATGCTTCAGCATCTTGAGAAGAAAAATGTCACTATGCTTCCCGGTTTATTCCGTGAAAGAATGCTTGTAAACCGTAACTATCTTCTGGAACTGGGTACACAGGAATTATTACAGAACTACTATCTGGAGGCAGGAATCGTTATGCCGGATCTTCAGGTTCTTGAAAAACCGGAAACCGCAAAGCTTCACTGGGGATGGGAGGCTCCTACCTGTCAGCTCCGCGGCCATTTTTTAGGTCACTGGCTTTCTGCAGCTTCTTCATTAATTGCATCCGAAAATGATGCCGCTTTAAAGGCAAAGCTTGACGAAATCATCAGCGAGCTTGCCAGATGTCAGGAATTAAACGGTGGAGAATGGATCGGACCTTTCCCGGAGAAGTACTTTACCCGTCTGGAAAAGGAGCTCCATATATGGTCTCCCCAGTATGTCATGCATAAATTAATCATGGGACTTACCCATGCTTATCTCTACGCCGGTAATGAGCAGGCTCTTACCATCGTCCGTCATCTGGCTGACTGGTATATCCGCTGGACCGAAAAGGTACAGTCCACCAACCCGCACGCTGTCTACAGCGGTGAGGAATCCGGTATGCTGGAAATGTGGGCACTCCTTTTTGAAACCACAAAGGATCCGGTTTATGAAACACTGGCTTCCCGTTACAGCAACCCGAGTCTTTTCCATAAGCTGTCAGAGGGAAAGGATGCTTTAACCAACTGCCACACCAACGCCAGCATCCCGTGGGCACATGGTGCTGCCAGAATGTATGAAGTAACCGGTGATGAGAAGTATAAGACCATCGTAGAGCTTTTCTGGAAATGTGCCGTTACCGACCGTGGCTATTTCTGCACCGGAAGTGCCAACTCCGGAGAATTTTGGGTACCGCCTTTCCTTTCCGGCCAGTACTTGAACGACCGCGATCAGGAATTCTGTACCGTATATAATATGGTGCGTCTGGCTTCCTATCTGTATCGCTGGACCGGTGACAGGCAGTACGGGGACTACATTGAACGCGCCCTTTACAACGGCTTCCTTGCACAGCAGAATGCACAGACCGGTATGCCGACCTACTTCCTGCCTTTGAGTGCAGGCGGTCATAAGAAATGGGGCACCAAACGCCACGACTTCTGGTGCTGCCATGGAACCATGGTGCAGGCACAGACTCTGTATCCGGACCTCATTTACTATGAGGATCCTGAACAGAACGAGCTTCTGATAAGCCAGTACATTCCTTCCATTGCAAAATGGAACTGCCATGAGCAGCTTATTGAGATTTCCCAGGATACCAATATGAAGTATTACAATGATCAGGCATTCTTCGATGAGAAGGATCAGGGCCAGAGCTCCAGATGGCAGTTACAATTCAAGGTAAAGGCTTCCGCCCCTACCGTATTCACTCTCTGCTTACGTGTTCCCGCATGGGTTAAGGGTGCACCGGTTGTCAGTGTAAACGGCGAAGCGCTCACCAATCCTGTGATAGAAGATGGCTACTTGAAAATCCAGAAAACATGGGAAGATGACACCATTGATTTATTTCTTGCACCTGCACTTTCCTATGTGTCATTACCGGATCAGCCGGAGAAATCCGCAATCATGGAAGGACCTGTTGTTCTAGCCGGTGTGTGTGACAAGGATCACGGACTTTATACCAATGGTGAAACTCCGGAGGATGCGCTTTACGCACAGTCCGAGCATATGTACAGTGTCTTCCCCTGGAAGCAGAGTACTTATCTCACGAAAAAGCAGCCGGAAAACTTTACCTTCCGACCGCTCTATGAAATCGATGAGGAAACCTATACCGTATACTTCTCTTTAAAGAAGCCTTCGGATCTGTAATGGGATCTGTCATCTAATGATTGATAAATGATTTTTGAAACGCTGTCTTATAAGCGAGGGGAGTCATTCCCTCATGACGTTTGAAAATCCGCATAAAATATTTTTCATCCTGGAAGCCGCTGGAATATGCGGCTTCTTTGATGCTTACGTTTTCATTGACCATAAGACGCTTGGCAAGCTCGATCCGCATCTTATTGAGGAACTGCGTGATCGTCACGCCGGTCTGCTTCCGGAACAGTGAAGCAAAATAATCCGGATTATAGTGCAGATGCTGTGCCACCATGGCCGGGTCCATCTGCTTATGGCAGTTCATGGTAATGTAATCCATTGCCTCCCGGATTGCCTGCTGTACCTGTGGTTTCGCCGATTCGATCTGTCCTACCGGTTCTATGGCTTCTCCCTTATGACTTTCTCTGCTCATTTCCAGGGTAAGCTCCATCAAAAGAGTGCTGCAGCAATAATCAAGCATCTGTCCCTGCTCCTCCTGCCAGGTCCGTGACAGATCGAGAAGCTGCCGGAACAGTGTAGTCACACGCTGCGTAGCAGGAAGCGTTCCAAGCATCGGGAAGTGATAATAATTCTCCGGATTCTCCACTCCCTCTGCTGCCTGTTCTGAAAAATGCACCCAGAAATAAGACAGCTCTCCTTCGGACATTTTCCATCCCTCATGCTCTTCTCCGGCACGTAACAGGATATATTGACCAGATCGGACAATCACATTTTCTCCACCCACACGCAGGTACATCGTTCCCTTTAATACCACAATCAGAACGTGCAGTTCCATACTTCTTTTATGATGCAGGAAGCCGTCTGATGCACGTAGGTTTCCACAGATCTGATATTTAATTGGCTGATTCGTTCGTATTTCAAAATCATTCATATTTCATTGACCGGTTTTGTTTCTGTTTCAAAAATTGTGAGTAGCTATTAGATATTATAAGGAAGCCCGCTTTACCGGATAAAATGAGTAAAAACCCGTTCTTCCTTTTCCGGAAGGCCAAATTGCTCCCTGCCAAGTGCGATGCTCTTCATCAGAAAGCTCATGTTTCTTGCCAATACTCTCATGGTCTGCTTTCCTTCTTCATCCCATACTGCCTCGCCCTTTTCTCTTCCATGAATGGAGTTCCAGTACTGGCTCGGTGCAACCGGCATATTGGAAATTGTGAAATATTTGTTCAGCTCATCAAATGTAGCCGAGCAGCCGCCTCTTCTGGCGCATGCCACACTCGCTCCAACCTTCATGGTTTTATCAAAATGAGTACTGTAGAACAGCCGGTCAAGAACTGCTATGAGAGTTGCATTGGCTGATGCATAATATACCGGGCTTGCTACAACCAGTCCGTCTGCCTCTTCAAACTTCGGTGCCAGCTCGTTCACCACATCATCGAAAACACACTTACCGTTCTTTCCACAGTAACCGCAGGCCATACAGCCACGAACCGCCTGATTGCCGACCTGTACCGTTTCGACTTCAATTCCTTCCTGCGAAAATACCTGTTCCATCTCCTTAAGCGCAATGCCTGTGTTACCGTCCACTCTGGGACTTCCGTTGATCATTAATACCTTCATAAACCTGTTCCTCCTGATCTCTTATTCCTGATTTTACTCTTAATTTCTTACTTTTATATTTGTAACTATTCAGAGCCATGCATGCAGAATAGTAATTTTAAAGGGGTTTTACAGATGGGCACTGATTAGTTACAATATATCTGAATCTTATCTATCTCTCCAAGTGATCAGGCCGTTTTCTTACACAAAAGCTCGTGCATAATCACCATAAGCACTAATATGATAAGAAGATAAACCGGCAGCAACGCTACCGTAATATGATTGGCAATCAGTCCGAATACCGGCGGCATCAGACAGGTTCCCACATAGGCACATGCCATCTGGATTCCGATAATCGCCTGGGACTTATCGGCACCAAAGTGTGCAGGCGTCGAATGGATCACGCAAGGGTACACCGGTGCACATCCCAGTCCGATCAATATGAGGCCTGTGAGGGATAATCTCTGCCCAAACGGCAGAAGCATCACTAATACACCGATTCCAATAATCACTTCACCAAGCCGGATCATCTGTACATCATTGAGCTTCATGGTAAGAAATCCACTTAGTGCTCGTCCCACAGTAATTCCGAGATAAAACATACTTGCAAAGGAAGCTGCTGTATCTGCGGAAACTCCTTTATGTAAGGTGAGGTAACTGCTCGCCCACAGTCCTGTTGTCTGCTCCAGGGCACAATAGCAGAAAAAGCAGACCAGTATTTCCCTTGCTCCGGCAAGCTGCAGTACTTCACGTATGGAAAGAGCTTTTACATTCTGTACCTTTCCATCCTGCAGCACCTCCGCCGGTCTTTGCTTCCAAAGAGGCAGACTGCAGAGCAGAATTGCAGTCAGAACGATCTGCAAAACAGCGATGATATGGTATCCGGAGTTCCATCCCCAGCCCGCAGTCAGGGCATATCCCATAATATAGGGACCTGCCGATGCTCCGATACCCCACATGCAATGCAGCCAGCTCATGTGCCGGCTCTCATAATGAAGCGCTACATAATTATTTAAGGAAGCATCCACGCTTCCTGCACCAAGTCCATATGGAATCGCCCACAGGCAAAGCATCCCAAAGGAATGACTGGTGGCAAAACCAAACAATGCCATCGCTGTCATTAAGACACTGAGTGCCGTAACCTTTCCGGTTCCAAGCTTTTTGGTCAGCCGGTCGCTCTGCAGGCTCGAAACTACCGTACCCAGCGCTATAATCATCGAAATAATTCCTGCATAGGATACCGGTACGTCAAACTGCGGATACATGGACGGCCACGCTGCTCCCAACAGTGCATCCGGCAGCCCCAGGCTGATAAATGCCAGATAAATAATTGCTAATAATAAATGAACCATGATGGATACTCCTTCTTTTGTCTAAACTCTAAAATGATCCACTGGATCATTTTCTCATATGCATGGCAGCTAAAATCCACCATTCTGATATGCTCTTGCAATTACATAAGATGGCTCATAAAATGCACTGCAATTATAATTATCGATCACATCACAGATTGGGTCATTGTATACTCTGAGGATGCCGTCTACATAATCCTCTTTCGATGACATGGTATCGACGATCAGCCGCTGGTACACTTCTCCCATATCAAGTGGTGTAGGAATGATCGCTGCCATTTCCTTATCAACTGCGGTAATATCATAAGAGCCCTCTTTAAGGTCATAATCCCTGATCCAGTCATCTTCCACCTTCAATGGATTTTCACAGTGTAAGACATTTGCACAGCTTATTAAATGGTATAATTCTTCTTTCCCTATGGTATTTACCACATATTTATTCTTTTGTCTGATATGCCGTGCTACCCTTTCGATCATATAACAGATAAAATAAAGATCATCGATCTCTATATCTTCATCAGGGAAATATTTATTTTTCATAATACCTCACTCCCTTCAAAGGTCAATGTACTCAATGCTGCTTCGGTACAAAATACGATCTGATGAGTCGGATAATTAAACTTAACGAGCCCCCAAAACGCCTCCCTCGGAATTCTACCTGCAACAAAGCCTTCCACGAAGTTCCAGATCTGGTCATCTGCCATAGGTCCCTCTACAATATCATAATCATGTTCAATGCCTCTCCGGCAATCAACCACAAAATCAAGCCACTCATTAAATCATCCAAGTATTTTTATTATAATACCTTTTCCTCTTTTATGTAAAATGAAGTTTGTGATAAAATATACTAAAGGGGCAACGGAATATTCTCCCATTTCCCTCTGATATTGACATTACTATTTTGCTTTATAAGGAAGACATCATGACCGACATCACAACACAATTACAGAAAATCAAAAACAACTATCATAAAGACACTTTAAAAATCACCATCGACATGGCGTGGCCGGCGATTGTGGAATCCTTTTTTGTGGCTTTTGCGGGGCTCATCGATTCCCTGATGGTAAGCTCACTTGGTTCCAGTTCCGTTGCAGCCGTAGGACTTACCACGCAGCCCAAATTACTGGGACTTGCTCTATTCTTTGCGCTGAACGTGGCGATTTCCGCATTGGTTGCCAGAAGACGCGGGGAGCAGCGGCAGGACTCCGCCAATGAAATCCTCTACACGGCGGTCCTGTTTATTATCGTAGCTGCTGTCATTCTGAGCATCGGCTTCGTTGCCTTTGCCGGTCCGATTATGAACTTCTGCGGATCGACCGCCGATACCCATGACGGAGCGGTTGCTTATTTTCGCATCATCATGGGCGGCATGATTTTTAACTGTATTCAGATGGGAATTAACTCTGCACAGAGAGGTGCGGGAAATACCAGAATTACCATGCGTACCAACGTAACCTCCAATGTCATCAACATCATTCTGAATTATCTGCTGATTAACGGTCACTTCGGCTTCCCGGCTCTGGGAATCCAGGGAGCTGCCCTTGCAACAGTTTCCGGAACGGTGGTGGCATGCATTATGAGCATTGCTTCTATTTTTAAAAAGGATAATTTTATCAGCATTCCCTATATTATAAGCTATAAAATCAGACCTACCGCTGCAGCCTTTTTTAACCTTATTAAGGTTGGCTACAGTGTGTTCTTCGAACAGGTCCTCATGCGGATCGGCTTCATGCTGACTGCCATTATGGCCGCCGACCAGGGAACCGATGCGATGGCTGCCCATCAGGTGGGAATGAATATCATGGCACTGTCCTTCTCCTTCGGAGACGGCCTGCAATCCACAGCGGTTGCGCTGATCGGGCGAAGCCTGGGTGCCGGTGATCCGGATCTTGCCAAGGAATACGGACGTACCTGCCGTCTCATCGGAGCCTTTATCGCGGTATGTCTGGTCGGCATCTACTACTTTGGTGCAAGCGGATTATATCACCTGTTTTTCAGGGAAGAACACATTGTAGCAATCGGGGTGAGCATCATGCATGTGATCATCTTTGTCGTGATCTTCCAGATCTGTCAGGTCATCTACATGGGCTGCCTGCGGGGTGCCGGTGATACTCTGTACACCGCGATTGCCTCTACCATCAGCGTCACCATCATCCGTACCGTCGTTTCCTACCTCTTTGGGTATACGCTTGGCTTCGGCATCATCGGAATCTGGATGGGCGTCCTCGGTGATCAGATTTCACGGTTTATCTTCGCAACCGTACGCTTCAAACAGGGAAAGTGGGTGCAGATTAAGATTTAGTCTTAGATATCTCTCTTACTCAGAATCGTACTGCTGATCGTCATAAACAGGACGATATACACGATGCAGATCACAACAAACCACACATATCCCGATTCAAGCAGTTCCTGCGGTGCATTGGAATTCATTCCGTATGCCATAAGTGAATAGGGCCAGATATGCCCCAGATGCTTTGCAAGGAATACCAGTCCGGATAAGCCCCCTCCGAGTGCGATTCCGACGGGAAGTGCAAAGCTCTTGATAAAAAGGGAAATCATAAGCTGTATGGCAGCGATTACCGTGCCGCCAAGTGTTCCGAAAAGGCACCAGATCATGAGCTTCACCCACGGAATGGCAGAGGTCAGACCAATCACCTTTCCGGATATCACAAACAGGGTACAAATCCATATTTCACTGAAAAGGATCATAGAAAAGACTTGTACGAGCTTGGCAATAAACACAAGGTTCCTGGACACCGGCATCGATAAGACCTTATTCCAGTTACGGTTGTTTTCCTCCTGCCGCATAATGTAAGAGGAATAGATCCCGATCATGATCGGCAAAAAGAAATAGCACGTAAATAAAGTATGCTGCGTCCAAAGACTGAACCATTCACTTTGTAGAATTTCAATATTTGCCATATAATTTAACGTCCCGAGCAGTGCCGGTATCACCGGCATAAACAGAAATGCCAGCCAGAGCGGTGACCGCTTCAATTTCAATCTTTCTGCTTTGATTAATTTAAATAACATCTTTAAAACTCCTTCCTGCTAAAAATGTATTTTCCAATGACATACGTCAGAATCATCAGACCAATCAGTAAGGCAAATGCCGGCCAGTCAAGAGGAAGTACTGCAAAATACGCATGATCATACCTTGTCTCCTTATCCCAGCCGAAGAGTCCGACAAACTGCAAAGCTCCATAATATCCCCACAATACAGCTTTCCGCAAAACCGGGAATTGCGGCAGGAACATGGAAAACAGACCGACAAACTCTCCTGTTACTCCAACAAAAAACGGAATTGCCTGATTCTTAAAAATCATGGACAGCGAGTGCTGAAAAGTATAGATGGCAGCCGTCGGAACGATCGTAAACAGGAGATAGAGCAGATAATTGCTTAGTGGAAGTTGTTCTGTGAAACCTGCCATTTTCCCATATACTATCGTCACGATCCAGAACAGGATCACGCCGGAAAGAACAATCATCAGTCCATAAAGTAATTTTGCGTCAAAGAGTTTTCCTTTGTCCTCCATTGTACAGAGGAGTTTGAAATTGCCGCCCTTATGTTCCAGATCACAGAGCCGGGATGCAATCACCGTACACAGCAAAGGAAAGAAGATCGCATTGACAAGTGGAAACTGATAGAGAAACATGCTATATCCGTTCCGTCTGATAAAATCACTGCTCATATTCCCGTAAAAAGCCCACACGCTCATTAAAACAAGCGCGGCAAACACCGTGAGAAAGAAATACTTTCGTTTTGTTTTCTTATATTCACATTTTATCAGTCTGATCATAAACTCCTGTCCTTTCCGGTCAGATCCAGGAAAATCTGCTCCAGGGACTTATTCCGATCGGTTTCGTGCAGGTTCGAAAGTGCTCCCTGATAACACATTTTTCCGTTTGCAATAATCCCAATGTCGTCTGCAAGCTGGTCGATTTCCGAAAGCAGGTGGCTGGATACGATTACTGTCATGCCGTATTGCTGTGGAAGCGACTTAACAAGTTCCCGCATTTCCAGTATTCCCGACGGATCAAGCCCGTTGGTCGGCTCATCCAGAATGAGGAGCTTTGGAAAAAAAAGAAGGGCACTGGCAAGACCCAGCCTTTGTTTCATACCAAGGGAAAACTGGGACGTTTTCTTGTTTCCCTGCCTGTCCAGACGGACAATCTTCAAGACCT
>OGLI01001997.1_pt1 | contig 11113 bp, 7 predicted proteins | sample 1572661 | NCBI WGS metagenome assembly OGLI01 (sample SAMEA2581901, study PRJEB24529) | metagenome | biome: Human gut stool | place: China | collected 2011 | reverse complement strand
GCCACGCGCAAATGGCTGTGGGGGGCCAACAGGCTGCGGATGCCCTCCATGAGCAATTTGTGATCGTCCACCAGCAAAATGCGGCAAACGTCGTGCATGGCTACCTGCCTTTGCGTTATGTCCGGGCAGGCCTAGAAGAGGAACATGGTGGCCAGCCCGAGAAAGATGAAGAAGCCCGCGCCGTCTGTGATGGTGGTCAGGAAGATGCTGGAAGCCTGGGCCGGGTCGCGTCCCAGGGCCCGGAAGATGAGGGGGATGGAACCGCCGGCCACCGCGCCCAGCATCATGTCGCACAGCAGCGCACCAGCCATGACCATACCCACCAGCGGGTTGCCTGTGAAGCCCCAGGCGCCGCACAGCGCCAGCATGGCCATGAAAAGGCCCGTGACCAGGCCGATCTTGGCCTCGCGCAGCACGGCCATCCAGGCCTTTTTGGTCTCGAAGCGGTCCGTGGCCAGCTGCCGGATCATGACGGCCAGAGCCTGCTGGCCGGTGTTCCCGGCCTGGTTGGCCACCATGGGCATGAGCACGGCCAGGGCGGCCATCTGGGCGATGGAGCCCTCGAACATGTAGACCACCGATGCCGAGAGCGCCGAATTGACCATGTTCACCACCAGCCAGGGCAGGCGCTTGCGCACGCTCTCCTTCCAGGGGGTGTCCACGCTTTCTTCGGGGTCGGCACCCACCATGCCCAGCATGTCGGCGCTGGCCTCTTCGTGCATGATGTCCATGATGTCGTCGTAGGTCAGCGTCAGGTCAGCGGCGTTCAGTCCGGTGTCGCGGATGAAGTTCTCGAGGTTCTCGAAGGCCGCCGGCCAGACGGCGTCGTCCAGACCGACCTTCTCGGTGCTCGCCGGGTCGCTGTACGCGGTGCGCCACCGGCGGCCCTCCGCCGAGGAGAGCTCGGAGACCGAAAGGCCCTGAAGGGTTTCCATGCAGGTGTAGTCGTAGAAATAGTCCGCATCAAAGCCGCGGATGCCGTGCTTTTCGAACGCCTTGCAGGCGGAAACGAAGCTCGCGTAATCGGTCGGCAGCGGAATGCCGTATTCCTCGAACAGGCCGCGGTTGACCACGAAGCCGTGCGCGTCCGCGCAGACCGGAAGCCAGTTGACGCTGCCGTCCTCGTTCTTGAAGCTGTCGAGGTAGGTGTTGTAGACCGCGCCCGCCTCGTTGGTCAGGGCGAGGTTCATCAGGCTGTCCTTCAGCGGCGCGGCGTCGTGCAGCGAGAAGCGGCAGCTGGTGATGATGTCCGGCAGACCGCCGTTTTCGTTCAGGAATTTGTAAAAATCCAGATCGTTGTTGCCGACGATGAACTCAATGTTCACATCCGGCAGCTGCGACTGGATATAGGGGGCGTAATTTTCGTACAGCGTGGTGTTCCACAGATAGACCTGAATGGTCTCCGCGTTCTCCTGCGCCTCGTTCTTCTGCGCGCCGCAGCCGGACAGCAGGCAGACGCCTGCGATCAGTACCGCGAGCAAGAGGGACAGACCGCGCCGCAGCTTTTTCTTTTTCATAAACCGTTCTCCTTACCCCGTGACGGCCGCCGCTCCCCGGAAGGCCGCGCCTTTCTCTTTTTTTCTCTCCTGGCGCCGCAAAAAACGGCGATATATAAACAGTATAGCACTTTTCGGGCACAAATACAAGGGATTTCGCCTTTATCCGTCTCAAACAGGCAAAAATGCACGCGGTACGCCGCGTGCATCGTGCTTTTCCCGGCGCTGCATCTGTAAGTCGGATGGAAGGCGCCGAAGGGGAAACGTTATAAAGCTATAACTTTTTAACTGTATAACTGCATAACGTTATAACTGCTGTTTGCAAAATCGTTAGAAAATCCTTCTTGTTTTCGCTCTTTCGTCTCTCTCGCCGGAGGTTTTAGACGAAAGGTTTGATTTAAGAAGAATAAATCGGTAAGGATTTTATTAGATACCGCCGATTTGCAGACGCTCAAAAACCATGGCTTCTGTTTCCATTGTACCCGTAAACACCCTACCCTGTAAAAGCAGGGGAATGGTGCGGCGGACAAAGAAAAAGGGCGGCCGGGGAGCCGTCCTTCGTGCCGCAGCCGGGAGGTTTCGTTTTCCGTGCACGACAACCAGCCATGACGCTTGTCATGGCTGGCTTTTTAATCCTGGTACTCGCCGCGGGCGATTGCCTCTTCACGGCGGCGGCGTGCCTCGGCCTTCTGCGCGAGCCATGCCTGCTCCCAGTCGGCAAGCGGCTTGTCCGGCGCTTCGTCGGCAGGGGAGGCGTCCGTGCTGCACTGACTTTCGAGGAAGTCGAACAGCGCGGTCTGTAAGTAGGCGGCCGGGTTTTCGATGCGGTCATAGTCGATTGTAGTGCTGTCGAGGAAGCGCTCCACGCTTTCCGGGGAAATCATCTGCGCGACGGTCTCGCGGCGCTCCTGCGCGATCTCCGCGCCCTTGATGAACAGCTTGTCTGCGTGCCTGATGTTGCAGACCGCCGTCACGACCGTTCCGGTCAAATCGTTTCCGAACCGCTTGCGGAGTGCGTCAGCGTTCAGCTGCCGCTCGATCTTTCTGCGCTCCTTGCGGCGCACCGCGCGCGGCTTGTCCTTCTTCTTGAGCGACACGTTCTTGCGGATATGAGAAACGTGCTTTTTGAGCTTCTCGAGGAAATCACCGATGGTTGCAATCGTGGAAACCGAGCCGTCAGCGTGGTGGTTGGTCAGATACGGCGTTTCGAGATCGGGCGTCTCGCAGATCTCGTATTCGTAAGTCCAGCGGTTTTCCTCGCCGGCCGGGTGGCGGTGCTGCTTGAGCAGACCAGAAATCTTGAAGCGCTTCCAGAGCGTCGAGAAATGCTTGATTTTCTCCATGCAGAACGAACGGATGCCCTCGGGGCGGAGGACAAAGCCGGGAATCTTCATCAGATGGCTGACGAGCGCGAACAGACCCTTGCTCGCGAGAGAAATGGACTTGTCGCGCAAAATGGCGGTGGAAATATTCGTGTAGTCGCGCTGCGCATCGGAAATGCAGATAACGTCGCCGTTCGGGCGGTCGATGGCCGGGGAATAAACGAAATCCACCGGCTCGGACGGGTGCTGCATCAGATTGTAGACGTGACAAAACGCACCATTTTCCGACTGGGAGAAATAGTGCTGCAAGTACCCCTTCTGCTTGAGCTCCTTCCACGCCGCGTTCAGCAGGTAGCCGCTGTCCGAGCAGGCATAGCCGAGGCGGCGCTTGCTCAGCGAGAAATCCGGCAGGCCGATAAAGGATTTGATGACGGCGAACAGACCCTTCGCGTCGAGGGAAAGCGTGCTGTCGCGCAGGACTTCGTTGTAAATTGTCGTGTAACCGGTCGCGGACATTGCCTTCCCTCCTTTCCGATGGTCAAATTTTTTTTGCAGAAGAAACAAAAAATCGTCTGATGCTCTCACACCAGACGATTGAAAAACCATGTCTAAATTCGCACTAAAAATCGAAAATTCGTAATGTTGCACAAGTAAAATGTGTCGTACAAGGAAGAAAAATTGATTTTTGTCGAAAAACGCGCGTCGTATTGACATAACCGCTTGTTGATTGTATAATAGTTATACAAGTAAGCGGTATGCGCCATTTGGCGCGTTACTGGTCTCAGGCTAGTGAGATCTTACCGCCCGCTGGTGGTTGCACACCAAGTGGCGGATACCGTTTATCAAAGAGCTGATGTTTCCTAGGCATCGGCTCTTTTTTTGTTTTCTGTAATTAAGAATACCATGATAACTAGGGGATGTCAAGTAAATTATCTTTTTCGTGCCTCAAAAGGCGAAAAAAAGTAGAATAAGGGTTGCAAACCAAATCAAATAGTGATACAATGCGTAACTTGAAATTGAAGTGCAGGATGAATTAAAGTGATATGCTACGGACAAATATTTATTTTAAAACCAGATTATACAATAAAAGTGGTAGTATTAGGTATGCTGTAATGGAATTTGATTAAGGGAATATAACCGAAAAAGCATAAAATGTAAGAACGAAGCCCTGGCGATGAAGCACCGGGGCTTTTCTGCATTTGGAAAATTATAATGTTTTAACTTTATAACCTTTAATTAAATATACTTTTCAGATTATATTTCTGTTGAAATATCTAAAAAAATTGGATATAATATATCTAATAAAAGATATTTTTGAGGTGTTCTATGAGTGATTTCCAAAAATATTTAGATGAAGCATTCTCTAAAATAAATACTTCTGATTTTTCTGATTCTGAAGAAGATCTTCCGCGCGATGATGTTTATAAAGAAATTCAGCAGCTGATTGTCAGCGAAAGAAAAAAACAAAAGGTAACACAGAAAGAACTGGCGCACAGAACTGGTTTGTCACAGGCTAATATCAGCAATATAGAAAATGGTGTAACGCGCCCAACGATTGATTCATTACAGAAGATTGCAGAAGCACTGGGTAAGCGTCTTCTGGTTTGCTTTGAAGAAAGCGAGGATATTTGACTATGAAAACATTAACTCAGCTTCGGATTGACCATTTTCGTGGAATACGGGATTTGAATATAGAGCATTTGACTTCAATCAATGTAATTGTGGGTGACAATAACTGCGGCAAGACCAGCGTAATGGAAGCTATTCAGTTTCTACGCTCGGGAAGTCCTGCAAATATTTACAACATTGCCAGACTGCGTGATCGCACGTTGACCTTTTTTTCTAATTCGCTGTATGACAGCTTTATTTGTATGTTTCCCAAAGACGATGATAAATTGCAAATCAAACTTTCGGGAGAGTATGACAGTCAGCCTGTTTCCTATGTGCTTTCGGGAACCGAGTCAAAAGAGATGATAGACCTAAACGAGCTGGATCGTATAGCACGCAGAGAATTTGCAGAAGCAAATGGAGAAACGGAAACCGATGTTTTTGATGGCAGCTCGGTTTATATGATCGGTGAACAGACATTAACGGAAAGTATTCGATTGAACCGATTGACTCGCGTGACCGGTACATTAATTCGGCTGAAACCGCAGATCAAGATCAGTTATGTATCGCCATTTGAGCATCTTAACGGGAATATTGTAAACAGAATTATAAAAAATGATGCTTATAAGTTAATCTGTCTGAATGCGCTGCAATTGTTTGATCCGGAAATAGAAGATATAATGATTTTCAGAAGTGACGTCAGCAATCGACCGGTAGAGTATCTGAAGCATAAACGGCTTGGCAATATGCCGCTGTCTACGTATGGCGATGGCATAAAAAAAGTTCTTGTATTGGCGAATGCGATCATTGGAGCGACTGACGGAATTTTACTGATTGATGAGATTGAAACCGCAATCCACAAAAAATATTATAATGATATTTTTCGTTTTATTGTCAAGGCTTGCCACACATTTAATGTGCAGGTCTTTATTACAACCCACAGCATCGAAGCAATTGACGGTTTACTTGCTACACAGGATTATGATATCCAGTCAAAAGAAGATGCTATTACCGTTGTCACATTAAGAAGAGAAAACCATAAGACATATTCTCGCGTCCTTCAGGGGCGAGAGGTCTTTAAAAACAGGGAAGCGTTCGGCTTCGAGGTGCGTCTATGAATAAACTGATTCTTTGTGAAGGCGCAACCGATGCAATCTTGCTCAGCTACTATCTGGAACGAACAGCAGGATGGAAGTTTGTTCGTCAACCGCCGCAGGGCGTATCCATTCGAGCAACAGAACAAAATGAAGAAGTCACATGGTATAAAAAGAACAACGACTATCTGTTGATCTGTGCAGTAGGCGGAAAAGATAATTTCGGGAAATTCTTTGACGATAAAATTCAAAAACCGCTCGTTATGTCAGATGCCTTTGAGAAGATCGCCATTGTAGCCGATCGAGATAACAGAGAGGTCAGTGAAATCGAAACAGAAGCATCCGCTTTTCTGAAAGTACCGTGTGGCACCATTAAAAACAATCAGTGGAACGATTGCAGTTATACGAACGAGTTTAGAATGGAAAAAACTTTTTCGGCGTTGCTGGTCGTCATTCCACAGGAGCAGCAGGGCGCATTGGAAACCGCAATGCTTGCAGCCATTGCTGAAGATCCATATGATAAGAGCATTGTCGAGAAAACAGGAGCGTTCGCTTCTCGAATGCGTGAAGAAGCATCACGATATATTTCAACGGATCGTTTGAAACTGAAGGCGCACCTGGGATCGACATGGGCTGTACAGTATCCGGAAAAAGTCTTTTCCCTAATTGACGAACAGATCAGAAATGTGAAGCGGGAAGAGTCGGAAACGCTGCGGTTGTGCTTTGCGTCTCTGGTGGAAATTTAAGGCGGAATATTTCTTTTAAGGGCAGTAGTATCACGCTGGGAAGATAAAGTATCAGTTTACCCGTTTTGTATGAACGGGTAAACTGATAACCTATGAAAATAGCAGGTTATCTTTGTGGGAAATGCTTGCCTTTCAAGCGGAAATATAATATATATGTAAAGTCTGTCTTAGCTCACTTGGTGAGTATTGTCTCTTTTCGCTCCCTTGTAGGAGTACTGTATCTAAATTTAAAAGTTCAAGACTCTTATCAGATGTATTCTGATAAGAGTCTTTTTATATATAGATTTGCCCATATGAACGTTTCTCCATCCCTAAAAAGAAAGGAAGTATCCGAGCTGAATTAGTGAAAACATTTGTTGCGAAAGCGTAGAAAAATACAGGCTATCACCGAAAATGCAGGAGAGAAAACCAACGTAAAAACGTCCCCGGTCCGCCGTAAAAGTCCCGGTGAGATAGAGTCCCGACTCTACCTCGGCTGCTAAAAGAACAGCCAAAATCTAATAAAACGGGCCGGTCAGGATAAACCGGAAAAAAGAATTATCCCGTCGTGCATAAGACGTAAAAGAGTGCATGCCTGATGATTTTTTTCAGAGGGCGACTTATGTTTTAACATCAAAAGTGAGATACAGTTGAGATACAGTAAGGGAAATTTTTATATGGGACACAAGAAAAAAGACGGAAGGAATAGCCGCACACTGCATCAGCAGGCGTATGACAGACTGCAAAAAATGCAAGCATTTGGCGACAGCAAACGCCTCGATAAGCTCGAAAATCCAGAGGATTTTGCAAGAAAAATTTACAGCTTTTCGACCTACCAGACGTACTTTAAGCACATAAAATACTTTATCAAATGGCTGCAAAGGGAACATCCCGAAGTAAAAACGCTGAAAAAAGCCGAAAAATTTGTGCCGGAATGGCTGCAAGCTCGCGTGGATAAGGGGCTTTCCGCATGGACGATACAGACCGAGGCGGCCGCGCTGAATAAGTTGTACCAGATAAAATTGGACGATGAAAATCGCTTTCAGCCGCCGAGAAGATTAAAGGAAAATATCACGCGCAGCCGCGGAACCAAGAAGCGCGACGCGCATTTTTCAGAGAAAGCAAATGAAGAGTTAGTCAATTTCTGCAAGGCCTGCGGCTTCCGCCGCAATGTGCTGGAACGGCTGACGGGCAGTGACTTATACGACCGCACAAAGGCCGAAACGGCATTCGCTGAAGCGCAGGAAGCAGGTAATGAAGCGCTTGCGGAAGCACTGCTTGTGGGTTTGAAAACCTTCCCGGAGCAGGATTACTTTATCCTGCATCGCCGCGACAAAGGCGGGAAAACGCGCCTATCTCCCATCGTCGGGCCGCACATAGATGCGGTCGTTCGGCGCATGAAAGCCACGCCGCCGAGCGAAAAAGTGTGGCAGTATGTCAGCTCAAATTGCGATGTCCATGGCTATCGCGCGGATTACGCAACGTTCCTTTATAAGCAGTACGCGCGCCCAATCGAACAGCTGGATTACCATAAAAAGATACGCTGTTCCGACGGAAAATACCGCTCCGAAATTTATATCTGCCGCGGGAGTGAGCGCAGAAAACGCCTTGACCGCCGTGCGGTCGGCATCATCAGCATCGCGCTCGGCCACAGTCGCGAGGACACCGCGATTACAAATTATATTCGTAATCTTTAGGCAGCGACTAGGTTTGGATACAGTTCAGTCGTTCAGGTCAGGGTACATTATTTGTGTAGGTGTATATGTACGAAGGACGTTTACCTGAATAATTGGAAGACCGGTTAAGAAGACAGGCGGGAAACCGCCTGCTCTTGACATATCTGCATACAACTGTTATATATAAGACAAGAGCGACAAGCCTAATCCATAAGCTCATCGCCCTTAATTATCATAGAAGAATCTTATTCACAGAGTTTTTCTCACACGCTCGATTTAACAGCAAATGTTATTCTGGTCAATGTTTATAAATGCTGACGTTGCAGAATATCGACAATAATAATAGTTGACCTTTGTCGTTTGTAAATCAAAGTGCCTCTCCGTTTTTTCTTGTGGATGAGCGCGGACTTGCTGATACTGGACAGTTTGACGATTTGTGTATGCGAATGGTCCATAAGCAGAATTATTGTATGGTCAAGCTGTCCGGTGTTGAAATTGGGCGGACAGTCTTCACGGAAATTCGGGTGGGTGACAGGACGGTCCATCGACCGTATCATGGTAATAAGGAGCATCAGAGCATAAATGGCATGAACAGATAGAAACCCGTTTGGTTCTCAGAAACAGCCTAAAACTATGGGCGGGCATACATTTTGAGACAACATCGTAAAGTCCGGACGATTCCGCCTGCAAAAGCATAAGTTCGCACCGCTTTTCCGTATTCTGGACGACGGAGATTACCTGCAGGCCATCGGCGAAGAAGGCGCCATGCGTGCGCGGCTTCGTCTGCTGACCGCGGGCAACAGCTATATCGTTCCGCAGTGCGGTGATATCGTGGGCATCCACAATGTCGATCCGTCACAGATAACATTGGCACGGTGGGAGCGGTTCTGTGCGGCGATGGATGATTTGGCTAAGAGGCAGGGGTGGGGGTAGTACATAATGACGAAAATAAGAATGGCGACCGTAGGTATCCGAGAGGGATGAATCATGGAAACGAATCGCCCGAATCTATTGCAGCGCAACGGATTCGGGCGATTTTCTCTGTGTCAATAAGGTTAGTAAGGGTAATTGTTATACGCGCCTTTGCACTACTTAAGTGTCACTGGTACGGCATTTAGCCTGTTTTTTGAATCAATGATCGATTTATAAATATCTTTGATTCCAGCTTCTCTTGCCTTGCTGACAACCAGATTTTCTTCCTTTACTCCCATTCTTAAACCCAGGATAATCCCGCTTGGAACCCATTCCATCATAACTGGCGGCTTCATTGGGCAAGCAGTTATCATACGCCATTCTTCATCGTATTCATGGCATTTCCTCTTGATCAGCGTTGTTCTTTCTCTTTCCCATGTACCATTCCCCACGCTATCATACAGATATTTGAGAATTGTCGTATCAGAAATTTCGCCGATCTTGTTCAGCATTACAAGTTTTGCGAAATTAGTAGCATTATACGGAGCGTTCGAATAGTAGATGGGATATAACGGTGTGCCGAAATTTTTGATTCCACAGTTTTGACATTTTTCCTGTTTCCCGCATAAATAGTTTTCTTTCTTTTCAAGATCATAAATCTGAACAAAGCCTCTGTGTTGGTCTGCGTATTTTAGCCAGAGAACCTCATTAAAACCATTCTCGGAAAAGCAAATAGACCAAGTGTCTTTCTTTATCTCATCTCGCAATGCAAGCGCAGAACTAAGAAAATTTTCGACGAGTCCATTTGAAAGCATCTTTGTCACATTGTCAGCTGTAAAAAAGGCTTTCTGCTCTTCAGTCAGCATGCCGCCAAGAATGTCCTTGACACCTTCTGTGACTGCTTCTGTGCTTTCACGAGTTTGAAATGCTGTCAGAAGTTCTTGGTGAATAGAGTCAATATCAATATGTAAAAATGTATCAAAGGGATCGTCATAATAGTTTGCCGAAGAAAAATAGAGCCTATTTGTACGAAGTGCTTCCAAGCTATTAAGATTGACAGGACGATAGCGAAATAAAAGTTTCGGAAACCGTATTGCTGCCATCAGTTGTTTTGCATCCTGTGATAGGTCAAGTCCGGGTAATGCGCATAAAGTTTTCCAGAACGCTTCTCGTTCTTGTGCATTCATTCTTTCGGCCCCCTATCTTCCACCGCATTCACGCCGCCAGCGCATTGGCATTGACCCGTTCAATCGCCTGTCGGATGCCTGCCCACACGGACAGGTCTGTGAACACTTCCACGATGCTGCCGTAGTCGGTAAACGGTGCTTCCTGCAAAACGGACATATCTTTCATCATGCCGTTATGAACAATGTACTCCACAATCTGGTTTACGAAGTAAATCTGCCTGCTGTCCAAGCTGGCATCGTTCAGATACTGCGCAAACGCCTCCTTTGCCGCGTTCATGTCAACTCCGACGATTTCTCGCACGAACTCGCCCAGCGGCTTCTGGCCGTACTCAGCCACATAATCCTGTTTCGTACCGACCTCGCTCCAGAGTGCTTTCTCCAGCGCCTGCACATCTTCCACAGTCAAAGGGACATTACCCTTTAGTTTGGCAATAACGGCGTCATTCATGTGCTGACGCACGTAGAATTCCGCCTTGGCCTTGTAGTTCTTCAGATCGTCGTTTTCCAGCTCAGATTCCTTCCAGTCCACAGACAGAATTTCGTCATCAAAATTCGTATCATAGCGCACTTTACTGACCGGAATATACTTGATGAGGTCGCGCAGATTCTCCCGGATGTACTCAAATTCATTGATTCCGGCGGTCTCCACATAGTCCGTATGCAAAATCTTGTCAATCAGCTCAGCCTGCACCATGATCTCCGGAATATTTGCCACAGCTGCAACGGCAGAGACCTTTTTAACCAGATCGCTCCGCGCCTTGCCATACTTCTTTCCCGCCAGGTACGCAAGCTCGATGCCGTATAGCAGCGCGTCGAACCGCAGCGCTTTGGCATCGTCCTCTTCCGGTGTAATAAGCGGCGCAAGCTCTTGCCCTATGAGCAAGGTATCCTCATAGGTCAGAGCGTTATAGCTGTCCGGTTCTGCATACCGCTCTACATATTTTAAATGCTGGCGGACAGCAAAGTTCTCTTTGTTCAGTTCCCGCACCTTGCGCACCATGTCCTCCACCAGCGTCTTGCGGAAGGCAATCAGATCCGTTGTCTGATACGCCAAGTCCTGCAATTTGAAGGCAATTTGGGCCTTAAAATAGAA
>OGLI01001995.1_pt1 | contig 11143 bp, 7 predicted proteins | sample 1572661 | NCBI WGS metagenome assembly OGLI01 (sample SAMEA2581901, study PRJEB24529) | metagenome | biome: Human gut stool | place: China | collected 2011 | reverse complement strand
TCACGTCCTTGCGCACGGCCTTGACCGTTTCGCGGGCGATGATCTTGGCGCCGATGGCTGCCTGGATGGCGATGTCGAACTGTTGGCGCGGGATCAGCTCCTTGAGCTTCTCGCACATTCTGCGTCCGAAATCGTAGGCGTGGTCGGCATAGATCAGCGACGAAAGGGCATCGACCGGTTCGCCGTTGAGCAGGATGTCCAGTTTGGCCAGCTTGCTCGGACGGAACCCGATGCGGTGATAGTCGAACGAGGCGTAGCCCTTGGAAATGCTCTTGAGCTTGTCGTAGAAGTCGAACACGATCTCTGACAGGGGCATCTCGAAATTGACCTCCACGCGATCCTGCGTGATGAAGGTCTGGTTTTTCATGATACCCCGCTTGTCGATGCAGAGCTTGAGCACGTTGCCCAGGAAATCCGACTTGGTGATGATTTGAGCCAGGATATAAGGCTCCTCGATCGAGGCGATTTTGGTTATTTCGGGCAGGCCCGAGGGGTTGTGCACCTCGAGCACGTCGCCCTGCGTCGTGGTGATTTTATAGGATACGTTCGGGACGGTCGTGATGACGTCCATGTCGAATTCGCGGTAGAGGCGTTCCTGGATGATCTCCATGTGCAGCAGTCCGAGAAATCCGCAGCGGAAGCCGAAGCCCAGCGCCAGCGAACTTTCGGGCTCGAACGTGAGCGAGGCATCGTTGAGCTGCAATTTTTCGAGCGAAGCCCGCAGGTCTTCGTACTGGTCGGCTTCGACGGGATAAACGCCCGCGAAGACCATCGGTTTCACATCCTCGAAACCGGCGATGGCCTCCGTCGAAGGGTTTTCGACCGATGTGATCGTATCACCCACCTTGACGTCCGACGAAGTTTTGATGCCGGAGCAGATATAGCCCACGTCCCCGGCACGGATTTCGTCGCGGGACTGCATCTTGAGCTTCAGCACGCCCACTTCGTCGGCGTCGTATTCGCTGCCCGTGTTGAAGAATTTGACATGCTCGCCCTTGCGGATCGTACCGTTGAAGACGCGGAAATAGGCGATGATGCCTCGGAAGGGGTTGAACACCGAGTCGAAGATCAATGCCTGCAACGGAGCGTTCGCATCGCCCTGAGGCTCCGGAATCCGCTCGACGATGGCTTCGAGCACCTCTTCCACGCCCAGTCCCGTTTTGCCGGAGGCGCAGAGGATCTCGTCCGGGTCGCAACCCAGCAGATCGACTACCTGATCCTTCACTTCGTCGATCATCGCCGAATCCATGTCGATCTTGTTCAGTACGGGAATGATCTTCAGGTCGTGCTCGACGGCCAGGTAGAGGTTCGATATGGTCTGCGCCTGAATACCCTGCGTGGCATCGACTACGAGCAGAGCCCCTTCGCACGAGGCGATGGCACGCGATACCTCATAGGAAAAGTCCACGTGGCCCGGAGTGTCGATCAGGTTGAGCACGTATTTTTCGCCGTTGCGGGCCAGGTATTCCATCTGGATCGCATGGCTCTTGATGGTGATGCCCTTTTCGCGCTCCAAGTCCATGTTGTCCAGGACCTGGGCCTGCATTTCCCGCTGGTTGAGCGTATTGGTCTTTTCCAGCAGGCGGTCGGCCAGTGTCGATTTGCCGTGGTCGATGTGGGCTATGATGCAAAAATTGCGTATGTTTTTCATTGTCGAGTGAAATCCTTATATAATAATGTGCAAAGATAATATCTTTCCGGAGAAAAACAATGGATTTCAGGCGTTGTCGGGGGCTGATTTCTTGCCCTGGTCGTATTCTGCTGCCGAAAAAAATGATTACTTTTGCGACCATAAAATCGAATCGACAATGATACGTCAATATGCCGGACTGGTCAAGTTCGCCCATACGATTTTCGCCATGCCTTTCGCCCTCGTCGGGTTCGTTTATGCGCTGCGTACCGAGGGGATCTCTTCGGACTGTTCGGGCAGGTACGGCTGGGTGGTGCTGCTCTTGCAGGTGTTGCTCTGCATGGTCTTCGCCCGCAACGCCGCGATGGGCTTCAACCGCTGGGCCGACCGCCGCATCGACAAGGCCAATCCCCGCACGGCCGACCGAGAAATTCCGGCCGGAAAGATCAGTGCCCGGGCAGCGCTCCGTTTCGTGATCGTCAATGCGCTGCTGTTCGTTGTCACCGCCTCGACTATCAATTTACTTACCGGATTATTATCGCCTGTGGCACTATTCGTTATATTGATATATAGTTATTGCAAACGGTTCACCGCGCTGGCGCATCTGGTGCTCGGTCTGGGGCTGGGTATTGCTCCGGTGGGGGCGTACATTGCCGTCACGGGACATTTCGCATGGCCGCCCTGTATCCTGGCGTTGCTGGTGATGACCTGGTGCGGCGGCTTCGACATCATCTATGCGTTGCAGGACGCCGATTTCGACCGCAAGAACGGCCTTTACTCCATCCCGGCCCGTTTTTCGGCACGGGTGTCGCTCCTGTTCAGTATTTTGTTGCACGCCGTGAGCGTCGCGGCGCTTTTCTGGTTCGGATCGTTTTGCCCCCAGAACGGCTGGCTGTGGCTCGGCGAAGGGCTTTTCACGCTGATTCTCGTCGCCGAACACCTGTTGGTGACCCCGACACGGCAGCGGAATATCGGCATCGCTTTCGGCACGCTCAACGGCATTGCGAGCACGGTGCTGGCCGTCTTCGTAATTACCGCTCTTTTGCGGGGATAAAATCGGGATATTTTTATACCTTTGCTTACTCTTTGTCAATAATAAAATATTACACATACTATGAATATCTCCTATAACTGGCTGAAACGCTACCTTAAAACCGATCTGTCGGCCGAAGAAATGGCGACGATCCTCACCGATATCGGCCTGGAGGTCGAGAGCTTCGAAAAGATCGAATCGATTCGCGGCGGACTTGCGGGCGTCGTGGTCGGCGAGGTGCTGACCTGCACGGATCATCCCGATTCGGACCATCTGCACCTGACGACCGTGGATGTAGGCGGCGAGGCTCCGTTGCAGATCGTCTGCGGTGCTCCCAACTGTCGGCAGGGTCTCAAGGTCCTCTGCGCTACGGTAGGTGCGGTGCTCTACCCTAACGGCGGCGAGGAGGAGTTCAAGATCAAGCGGAGCAAGATCCGGGGCGTGGAGTCGCTCGGCATGCTCTGTGCCGAGGACGAACTGGGTATCGGAGCTTCGCATGAGGGCATTATGGAGCTGCCGGCCGACGCGAAAGTCGGCCAGCCGGCCCGGGAGTATCTGAAGCTGGAAGACGACTATGTCATCGGCATCGGTCTGACTCCCAACCGCATCGATGCGGCGTCGCATATCGGCGTGGCACGTGATCTGGCGGCCTATCTTAAAAGCCAGGGCAAGCCCGTCGAACTGCAATGGCCCGACGTGAGCGCTTTCGCCGTCGATAACCGCGATCTGAAGATCGATGTGCAAGTGAAAAACAGCGAAGCCGCACCGCGCTATGCGGGTGTTACGGTCAAGAATTGTAAGATAGGCCCTTCGCCCGAATGGATGCAGAACTGCCTGCGGGCTGCGGGCATTACCCCAAAAAACAACCTGGTGGACATTACCAATTTCGTACTTTTCGAACTGGGACAGCCCCTGCACGCTTTCGATGCAGCGAAGATCGACGGCAGCCGGATCGTGGTCAGAACCTGCGAGGAAGGTACTCCGTTCGTGACGCTCGACGGCGTAGAGCGCAAGCTCACGGCCAACGACCTGATGATCTGCTCGGCTGCGAAACCCATGTGTATTGCGGGCGTTTACGGCGGGTTGGATTCTGGCGTGAGCGATACGACGACCGACGTATTCATCGAGAGCGCCTATTTCAACCCGGTCTGGGTGCGCAAGACGGCCAAGCGCTTCGGCCTGAACACCGATTCTTCGTTCCGCTTCGAGCGCGGCGTGGATCCCGACATACAGGTCTATGCCCTCAAGCGGGCCGCCCTGCTGATGAAGGAGCTGGCCGGAGGAGAGATCGCCTCCGAAATTACGGATATCTGCTCCGCTCCTATCGAAAAGTTCAAAGTGGAACTCGATATAAAGCGTGTCAATAGTCTGATCGGTAAAGAGATTCCTGCCGATACGATCCGCACGATTCTCGGTGCGCTCGACATTAAAATCGAGGCCGAGGAGGGTGACCTCTGGCGCGTGGCCGTGCCGCCCTATCGGGTCGATGTGACGCGCGAGGCCGATTTGGTCGAGGAGATTCTCCGCATCTACGGCTACAATAACATCCCTGTTCCCTCGCACGTCAATTCGGCGCTCTCCTACGCGCCGAAACCCGACCGGAACAAGCTGATGAACCTCGCCGCCGATTTCCTGACGGCTAACGGCTTTACGGAGATCATGTCCAATTCACTGTCGAAAGCGGCTTATTACGAAGGACTTACATCATACAAGCCGGAGCATTGCGTGAAGATACTCAATCCGCTCAGCAACGACCTGAACGTCATGCGACAGACGCTGCTGTTCAATATGCTCGAAGCCGTGCAACTGAACGCCAATCACCGCAACGGCGACCTGAAGCTGTACGAGTTCGGCAACTGCTACTTTTACGATGCGACGGCCGCTACACCGGAAGAGCCGCTGAAGGCTTATTCCGAGCAGTTCCGCCTGGCGATCGCCGTAACCGGCATCGCCGCACCCCTTTCGTGGAACCGGAAACCGGAGCAGGCATCGTTCTTTACGCTGCGAGCGATTGCCGAGAAGCTGTTGCGTCGTTTCGGGCTCGACCTTTATACGCTCAAGTCCGAATCGCTCCGCAGCGATCTTTACGGGGATGCACTCTCCTTCTCGCTCAACGACAAGGCCAGGGAGTTGGTGCAGATGGGTGTCGTTTCGTCGAAGCTGCGCAAGGCTTTCGATCTGAAACAGGACGTTTATTATCTGGAGATGGATTTCGGGGCCCTGATCAAGGCTACGCGCAAGAATAAGGTCACGGCCAAAGAGCTTTCCAAGTTCCCGGAGGTAAAACGCGATTTGGCGCTGTTGATCGACAAGGAGGTGACTTTCTCCGCACTCCGTGATATTGCTTTCGCGGCCGAACGCAAGTTGCTCAAACGGGTTTCGCTTTTCGATGTCTATGAGGGCGATAAGCTGCCCGAAGGTAAAAAATCGTATGCCCTGAGTTTCGTACTGGAGGACAAGACCCAGACGCTGACCGACAAGATGATCGAGCAGGCGATGGCCAATCTGACGGCTCAGTTCGAACGCAAGGCGGGTGCGCAGGTGCGGGCTTGATTTTTGAAACGCCTGTCTGCGGGCGGCAAGTTAGTCCCCCGCAGAATGGTTTCTGAGCGAAAGACGATATTATGAAGCGCTGTAAAATTACGATCCTGCAACGGACACTGAACGAGGAATTGGCACGGGAGTATGCCGCTCCCGGCTTTACGAAGTGTCCTATGATGCGTGAAGGTCAGGTTTTTTATGCCGACTATGCCAAGCCCGAAGGTTTTTGCGACGAAGCGTGGAAGGCGGTTTATCAGTATGTGTTCGCCTTGTCGCACGGCGCCGGAAAGTTCTATTTCGGCGATTGGATCACGAAGGAAGGCGTGGCGATCTGTTCCTGCAACGACGGACTCCGCCCGGTAATCATGAAGATCGAACGTACGGACCAGGACTCCTCGATCGATTACGAACCGGTGGAGTAATTTCCGAAGTTCGGGCGGAACGGGGACGAATATTTCAAAACGGCGCTGCGGATTGAATACCCGCAGCGCCGTTTCGCATCCTGTGTCCGGCTCTGCCTACTCTTCTTCGGTCTTCTCTTCGATTAGGCGCAGTGCTGCCTCCAACATTTCGTCCCGTCCATCCCGGATACCTTCGAGGGTCGGCCGTATTTCGTGGTCGATCTTCACGCCCTGCCGATTCACCACCCATCCGTCGGGATAATACCACCCTAACCCGGAAAATGCGCCGAGTATTCCTCGGGGCAGTATAAATTCACTGATATTGCCGTTGGCTCCGGCGCTTTGAGAACCGATGGTTTGGGTGTTAGGATTGCATTGAATTACTTGTACGGATGTTTCAGCAGCACTTTGATTTCCCTCATTGACTAAGACTACGATCGGAGCATTGTATTTATCGTTATCAGAAACCCGATATGTCTGATTTCCCACAACAAATACACCCGGCAAAGTAAGTAACGGATATGTATATTGTGCTACTTTTATAGTACTGTTCGGAAGTATGTATTTAAAAATAAAATCCACGAAATCTTGTGAAGGATAATAGCGTAAATCGATAATCAACCCTCTGGTTTTTTTTTCAGGCCGTTTGAGATCTCCGGTATCTCCTCTTTCGAGAGTTTGTCCGGACAGATATATCCGATCGAATCTTCGAGCATCGAGAATGTCCTGTGGTATTTCCAAAGGTAATTCCAACTGAAATGTCCTGGCATCTTTGTTACGTCGGCTAACGTGTCCCTCGTCACTCCGTCACGGCGGTAGCGGATCGATAGCGGCCGATTCTCTTTAGTGCGCAGAATTTGATCGGCCGTAGCTGCCAGCACGTCGTTCCCGTTGGAGCAGGAAATGAATTCCCTGGTTTGTGCCATGTAATATTCGACCGGTTTATCTTCGACAGCGACGATTTCGTCCCCCACCTGAAAGGGAGCTTTCCGCTCGCTCTTCACCGGGACGGTATCGGGCGTTACGACGATGAGCCGCCCTTCGACGAAGCCTGTGTTGAGAGGGACCCGATAAAGGCCGAACAATTCGGAAATTCCTCCGCCGTATTGTGCGTGGTTGTCGTCGAGTTCCGCGATCATCCGTCGCGTTTCCCGCAGGTAACTGCCCGCCGGGTGTGCCATACGCCGGATATATTCGGGAAGAACATCGTTCCAGTCCTTGTCGGTCAAGTATTTACTTGGAAAGAAATATTCGACCATGTTCCAGAAACGGAATACCGTGAGCAGACGATAACCGTAGTCGGGATTCGACAAGTCGTAATAGGGTTTTTCTCCGTCGAAACAGGGATTGGGGGACCATTGGCCATAGGTTTCGTAATACGTTTGCGACACGTAACGGTTCCCTGCGGTTCGGTCGGCAGAACGCAGCCGGACCAGACGCTCCGAAAGCTCGCGGCTGAGCGTTGCCGTATCCCGAATCCATCCGATGTCGGTGCGGTGTTCGAAAACCGAATCCGACGTCAGTATCTTCTCGTATTTACCGGGTGCTGTTTTGTACTGGCCGAAGCCGTCGATCCACTGGGCCAATATCTCGTTGCGGGCGGCAGGAGCGGTATCGGCAACCAGAGGCAGCAACTCGAAAAGTTCGAAATCCAAGTCGTACCGGTCGTCCGAAAATGCCGGATGGTGATATTTCACGAACCCCCACACACGGCCCAATACTTCGAGGTTTCGCAGCGTAGCGCTGTCGATCTCCGTACGGTCGAAACCCGAGTGCCGCGAATAGTCGGCGTACTGTTTCGGCCGGGAGCAGCCCGAAGGGAAAAGACTTGAAACAAGCAGCAGGAATACGACGATTTTTTTCATAACATAAATCTTTTGGCTCCATTCGTAGCAACCGAAAAATTATCGAAAACGATCTCTTGCCGTTCGGCAGCCTATGAGCTGCCAAGCGAATAAAAGCGTCGTTTCGCCGGTGCGAGGTACTTTAACAAAGTTAAGGTTTTTTCCGAAAGGCGCGATCTTTTTTAAGAATTTCGCAATCAAAAAACAATGATTCGGCACGAGTCCGCACGATTGCTCTCATCTTTCACTATATTTGCATATTTACATCCAATTTACGGTTTTATGCGTTTATGGAAATGGTTAAAATTGGGGTTTGACCAGACTTTTTCGGGAGCCTGGTGGAAACAATTACTCTGGCTTACCAGTGTGATCGTATTTTTCTTCGCGGGGATGTATATCCTGCGTCCCCAGGTCGGTATCTCCCCCCAGACGGAAAATGTCTTCACTTCTCCGGCAGAACAAGAAACCCAAAAACTGAATTTTTGGGATTTGGTAGAACTTTTTATCGATCCGGGAGGATTCGCCAATCAAAAAGAGGTCAACCGTCCTTATGCCTTATTGGTCGTACTGGCAGGCATGTTGTTACTTACGGGTATTTTAATTTCGGTATTTTCGAATATGCTGGAACGCCGGGTGGAACGTTTCCGCAAAGGCGACAGCCATTATGCTTTTTCCAATCACATCATTATATTGGGTATCGACGATATGGTGCCTTATCTGATCCAGCAACTCCGACGAAATGCCGAGTATAAAAAATGCGATATCGTCGTATTGACCGTCGAAGATACCGAACAGGTGCGACTGAAATTCCATGCCGAACTGAACCGGAAAGAAGAAAGGAGACTGGTCATCCTGCACGGACGGCGGGACTCGAAAGAAGAATTAAAAAAAGCCAGGGTTCATAAAGCGGAAAAATTGTTTATCTTAGGAGAAGCGAATGAATACGACCGGGATTCTTTAAATATCGACTGTGTCAAACGTGTGGCAGAAATCTGTGAACAAACCAAACGTAAAAAACCACTCTGTTGTCATGTTTTATTCGAATATCAGGGTACTTTTTCGGTATTTCAGGTTTCGGATATCAGTCAGCAAATCAAACAATACATCGAATTTACTCCTTTCAATTTCTATGAGATCTGGGCTAGACGGGTTTTGGTAAAATGCAGTGCGGAAAGTAACGGCACGATTCATTATTTCCCTCTGGACCGGGGAGGAATTAGCGAAAACTCGGAAAATTACGTTCATCTGGTCATTATCGGTATGACCCGTATGGGTATAGCCCTGGCAATCGAAGCGGCCCATATCGCCCATTTCCCGAACTTCAAAACTCACCGGAAAAAAACGCGGATCACCTTTATCGACCGGGAAGCCAGACGGGAAATGGATTTCTTCATTTGTTCGACTTATCGGAAGCCCGGTTTATGGATTGTGAACAAGACAAGACATTTCATCCCTGCCCCAGAACTTCGACAGCCGATTTTATCGATTTGGAATGGGATTTTATCCAGGGAAGGGCCGAATCCGAACCTGTCCAAACCTTATTAGGGCAGTGGAGCGGTGAAAAAGATAAACTATTGACCATTGCCATCTGTTTTAATTTTCCGCATACCAGTCTTGCCCTCGGGCTTTATCTCCCGGATGCCGTCTATGCCCACCAGGTTCCGGTATTGATCCGCCAGGAAACCTCGGACACGATTCTACAAATCGTCAATTCTTCTATAAAATATCAGGCTTTACGGCCATTTGGAATGGTCAACCGCTGTTACGACCTGACAATGGAGGATTTATATCTGCCGAAATGTATCAATTATGTCTACGACTATTTTTACCAGCATACTGTCAATCCCCCGGATCTCCCTTCCGAAAAAGAATTGACAGAAAAATGGAATAAGCTACGGGTAGTGAAACAATGGTCGAATATTTACAACGCCAGCTCTATAGCCACTAAGCTCCGCTCGATCGGAATCGCCTTACCTATGAAAGATAGAATGCGAGAACTCACTCCACATGAAATCGCTATCCTGGCAGAAGTAGAACACAACCGCTGGAATGTCGAGGAATTGTTAATGGGTTACCGGACTGTGACTCCCGAAGAAGAAAAAGAAATTGAAAAAAATATCGAATTGAAAAACGTATACAAGGAAAAACGTACTGCCCACTATGACATCCGGCCTTATGAAGATTTACGGTCGGATGAAAGCGGTCGTTGTGCCAATGTCTACGACATCAGCATCACTTCGGCAATTCCTTTAATTCTCAACCATATACATACGCAAACCGATCAAGTGGAGGACTGATCATTTATTTTAGATTTTGTTTGTAAATTATCTGTTTATTAATTATACTTGTAAAGAAAAAAAACAAAATCATGAAATACTTTTCGTTCCTTGTTTATCTAGTAGCCTTTATCGCTTGTCATGACGATCACCATACAGAACCGGAATTACCACAAGGCCAATGGACCGAATCGCATCCATTCAAGGGAATTCCACGTACAGGAGGGGTCAGTTTTACTATCGGAGACGTCGCTTATGTCGGCCTGGGGCGTACTTTGTCTACAGCTACCGAGGCATTAAAAGATTTTTGGATGTACAAAGATACGACCTGGACCCGTATCGCCGACTTTCCGGGGACAGAACGTTACGGAGCGGTTGCTTTTGTGCTCGGCAATATCGCCTATGTAGGTACAGGTTATACTCCATCCACCAAAAATCGAGCAGATGAATTTCATCATGATTTCTATGCCTATGACCCATCGACCGGTAAATGGAGCGACACTCCGGTGACTTATTTACCTCCCGATGCCCAGGGCGAAAGTAATGCCCGCAAAGATGCCATTGCTTTTTCGTTAAACAATAAAGCTTACGTAGGTACAGGCATTTCACCTAAAAACCATGCTTTGAAAGATTTATATTGTTTCGACGGTTCGACCTGGACAGAACTTTACTTTCCCGGTGAAGCCCGATACGGAGCTTCGGTTTTTGTCATAGACGATAAAGCGGTAATCTGCCTGGGTACAAGCGGGGCGAATAAAACGTCCTATTTAGCCGATGTAAATATTTTCGACGGCATAACCCAGGAATGGTATGCTCCCCGCCCCCTGGTAAATCTGAAATCCCATCAGGACGACGAAGAATACGACCAGATTCCGCGGGCTTATGCCATAGCTTTCACTTCGGACAAAACGGACGGACAAACCAAAGGATATATCACGACAGGGATGAGCCCGTATCTTCATACCTGTTGGGAATACGATATTCAAAAAGATCATTGGAGGAAAGTCAGCGATCTCCCTGCTCCTATGACAAAGCGGATGTATGCTGTCGGCTTTTCCTTAAACGGTAAGGGATATATCACTACCGGAGGATTGAATTCAAACACTCCTATCCCCGCCGATATGTGGAGTTTTACCCCATAAACCGAAAACCGGGAAAGTTTCCGGTTCCTGATACCGGTCATCGATGAGCTCATTTAAATGGATTCACCGACGCCTGACTCTGCCGGAGTGTATATTTTGCTTTCATAGCGTGTACACTTTATGACCATACCAGCAATAAAAATTTTAAAACAACAAAAATCCCGAATTGATCCAAGTTTTTGTTTCAAATTTTCGTGTAACAATCGTGTAACATTTACGGAAATAACGGCAAAAAAGTTTGATTTTTTGCACTAGAAAAGGGGGGCAAAATCGATT
>OGLI01001985.1_pt1 | contig 11179 bp, 6 predicted proteins | sample 1572661 | NCBI WGS metagenome assembly OGLI01 (sample SAMEA2581901, study PRJEB24529) | metagenome | biome: Human gut stool | place: China | collected 2011 | reverse complement strand
TCCCAATCCGCACAAACCCAAAAGGCCTTGCTTCCCGAAAGCGAGTGCAAAGGTACAACCTTTTACCGTAACTGCCAAATATTATAACCACTTTTTTTCAAGCGGAAACTCCTGCAAATTTAGGAAAACTTCCACAAACAAACAAGGAATATGCTGTAAAACATATATTTAACACTCGAAATCATGCACGATTTAAGGGAAAACTTTTTTCTAAATGGAAAACGAAGGAGAGGAAAGAGCGGAGAGCAGGGGACGGAAAACGCGGGAACGAAGGAGGAAGAGGAGGGAAAGGCGACGGGAAAAAGGGGGAATAGCACCGGGAAGGTGGGGGCAACGAGGCTGAAAACACGCATAAGGGGAAACGGAAAGCCCAAGGACGGAGATAGGAAGAACAGCAAGGACGACAAAGAGGAAGAGGTACCGGGATGAAAGGCACACAAGGAAAATATAGGGTATGTGTCAGGAGCCGTATACAAAGGAAAGATAAATAAGGAAGGGCAAAGGCTGTAAAAAAGGAGGAGGTACCGAGACAAGAAAGACGGATACAACTGGACAGAAGACACACACAAGGAAAAGTATGGAAGACGCATTGGAGCAACGGGACGAATTGGAACGGAAAAATGGAGGGGGCGGCAAGGATTGCAAAAAGGAGAAGACACAGGAACAGAGGACACACACAGGGAAAGCACGGAAGATGCACAAGAAGCCACACATGAAAACACCTCATATATATTAAGGTGAAAACCGGAAAGACAGGGAAAGAACGGAGCACCCACCGGTTGACCGAAGACAAGAGAAACAACTATCCGGAAGAGAAGACCGGGCAAGGAAGGCCGAAAACGGAAGGGAAACGACGGACGCCGGACAAAAAGACCGTCCGGACTGAAAACGGAAAACGATCAGGCATCCACCGAAACAAAGCGGTACTTAACCGCCACCGTGCACATAAGACCGGCCACAGCCGCCCCCGCAAGCCCCCCACCCTGCAACATCACGGCTGCCCGGCAGACAAAGGAGAATTTCATGGGCTGATTATGGGAACGACGATACGGGACGGACCAGACAAACCCGCCACGGCAAAAGCGAATACCCATACCTACAGGACAAAGAACCGTAAGACGGAACAGGAAGGACCGTCGTCCCATCCGGTTACAGTCACCTTGGAAACCGTCCCCAAGCCCGACAGAAAGACAGGAAAAGAAAGAAAAAAACAATCAGAAAGACAACAAAAACGCCCAAAAGCGGGGCACAGAAAACCTCATCCGAGGCAAATCCGTAGCCCCAGACCTGAATATTTATGCAAAACACGCACCCAATCCTGCATATATACCGTATATCATACACTCCGTCTCAGCCAAACGGAAAATCAATCGGAAGCGAACGATTTTACGTTCGGCGCACAAAATGGAGACGACCGGCCGGAAACGGAAAACGGCACGGCTGAAAACGGAAAAAGACAAGCATCCGGGCCACGGAAACACCCCCTCAGAACCGCATCCCGGATTTATCCGAAAGAAAAACGGGACACATCTTGAATAACCATAAGGCACCCAAAAGCACCGTTACCTGACACGCCGAAGGACCGCCGGCGCACACCCGAACCCCGCACACGGCAAAAGGAAAGCAAAAGCCGCCCCCACCCTGGCAAAACGGTAAAACCCACCCCCGCGAGAATCGAATAAAATCCATCAACGCCGGAACCACTGACGAATACGGCAAACATAAAGGCCTAAATCTGACGTTCTGACAAAAAGACAATGATAAAAAACAGCCGGAACCAAGAAGGAAAACAACACCACATAAACTCTTCCTCATGTAACTTTCATCGGCACAAAAGCTACAAACGAGAAAACATGAATAAATTTCAAGAGATAATTATATGCAATACATGGCAAATTCTCAATTATTTATACTAATTTTGCAATGGTCCGCCATTACCCGACACATTAAGCGGCCATCCAATATCCTGAAACACCAGAAAAGCGAAAAACCGCCATTATCATCGGAGCCGGCCCCGCTGGACTCACGGCAGGGATAGAACTGCTCCGCCAAACCGATATCATCCCTATCCTTTTAGAGGAAAAGGACTGCGTGGGCGGACTTTCACGTACGGTCTTTTACCACGGCAACCGTATGGACATCGGTGGGCACCGCTTTTTCTCCAAAGACCCTGACATCATGAAGTGGTGGACTACGCTTCTCCCCTTACAGGGAAGTCCGGCACAGGACGATTTGCTTACGCCTTGCATGAAAACTTTTGTCCCCGGAGGACCGGATCCGGAGAAAGAAGACCGTACCATGTTACTGCGTCGCAGGATTTCACGTATTTTCTATCTGAAGAAGTTCTTTGACTATCCCGTCACTTTCAACGCCAAAACGATACTCAACCTCGGACTGGGACGGACCGTACGCGCCGCGATAGGATACCTACGTGCCACACTGTCCAAACGCCCGGAACTCTCCCTTCAAGATTTCTATATCAACCGGTTCGGCCGTCCGCTCTACAAGATGTTCTTTGAACATTACACCGAAAAAGTTTGGGGAGTGCACCCCTCCGTGTTAGGTGCCGACTGGGGCGCACAACGTGTCAACGGGCTTTCCATCAAAGCCTTACTGAAAAACATATTGGTCCGCAAGAAACGAACGCCCGGTGATATCCGGCAAAAAGATACGGAAAAGTCACTTATCGAGAACTTTCTTTATCCCAAATTCGGCCCCGGCCAACTTTGGGAAACCGCCGCGCAGGAAATCGAACGCGACGAAAAAGGCACGATCCTTCTAATGCACCGGCTTGTAGGCATTCACTACGAAGACGGACTGATACGTTCCGTCACCGCCACCACCCCGGACGGACACGTGGACATCCCGTGCGACTACGTGCTGTCGTCCATGCCCGTCAAAGACCTTGTATCCACTTTCACGGGAATCACCGTACCTCCCGAAGTCTTTTCCGTAGCGACCTCTTTGCCCTACCGGGATTTCATCACAGTAGGCATCCTCGTGGACCGCCTCAAAATCAAGCACAACGGACAGCCGCCCACCTTCGGCAACCGCATACCGGACACTTGGATCTACATCCAAGAGCGGGACGTGCGTATCGGACGGCTCCAAGTTTTCAACAACTGGTCACCTTATTTGGTAAAAGACTACCGGAACTGCATTTGGTTAGGATTGGAATATTTTTGCAACGAGAACGACGAACTTTGGAATAAAACCGACCAGGATTTCATTTCCATGGCCATAGGCGAACTCGTACATATCGGTATCCTAGAGGACGAAACGCACGTGAAAGACTCCACCATCGTACGCGAAAAAAAGCCTATCCCGCCTACCATGGAAGCTACCACCGCCTGAAAGAAGTAACCGCCTGGCTGGATCGTATACCCAACTTATATTGTATCGGGCGGAACGGACAGCACCGATACAACAACATGGACCACTCCATGCTTACGGCCATGGAGGCTGTGGCCCATATCCGAGATGGGAAAACCGACAAACAAGACATTTGGAACATCAATACGGAACAAGAATATCATGAACGCAAAGAACATTGACGACACCTTCAAGACTGTCTGCACGCAGCTCCGCACTGCGGCACAACGCATACGAGGGTTCGACGACCGGCACAACCTTGCCTTGCTCACGCGTGCCGCCATTTGCATCTACATCGCAGAAATGCTGGCCAACGGATTCCGTATCGGCACTTCGCCCGACACCGCTTCTTACTACAGAGCCGGTGCGCGGTTGTTTGAGGGGGAAATCGACTTCATCCGTACGCCGGTAATGCCTGCCGTCTGCCACACCGCCCGTCTTCTTTTGGGCGAATGGAATCCTTACGGAATCTCAGTATTCCTGTTTGCCATATTCCTGGTTTCTGCAATCTACTTTTACAAAACGACTACTTACATAACCGACAAGCCACAAGTGAGGCTCATTTCCACCGCGCTTTACGCCTGCAACCCAGCCGTTATCAGTTGGTGCATAGAAGACATTGGCACCGAGTCGCTCGCCCTCTCGGGAGTAGTCTTCTTGTGCTTCCTGACCTGCAAGTCCATTTATACGAAGCCCACCCCCATCCTTTCATTCCTGACTTGCGGCCTTATGTTCCTGCTCATCATGCTCCGCCCGTTCTTTATCTGTTTCGTCCCGGTCGTCCTCCTGTCTTTCGCCTTATCATGGAGAGGCCGACGCGCCAGTGTCGCTACAAAATGGACTACATTCGTTTGCCTGGCGACCACTTGTGCCCTCACTCTCCTTTACTGCTCGGCCATCCAACAACGATACGGACTGTTCACCCTCTCGCAAGTTTCCTCCGTCAACCGTATCATCATGGCAGCTCCGGAAGAGCGCGACCGCGTGCAACAGATGTGGGGAGCCACGGAAGGTTATGTGGAATATCTGGAAAACATAGACCGTAAAATCGGCCAAGACAAAATAGGCTATCTCAAAGGACGTTGCCGAGATTTTCTCCTTTCTTGCCCTGCCTATTATCCCAATGCAGGATTTGGGGTTACCGGCACCATAATGAACCGAATCATCAACGTTCCCTTATGGTTTACCCACGCATTTATCCTCTTCTTCACCCTGCGCCTGTGGACAAGGCGGAAACACAAGCAGGAAACCGCGTTGTCCTTTTTGCTGTGGGCGTTCTGCTGTGCCACGATATTCACAGCCTTTTGGGGAGCATACGCCGAGTTTCCACGCCTCATGATGCCCATGTATCCTTGCCTGTGCCTCATGGCAGCCGTCGCGTTCCATTCCCATGCCCAGGCACATTCCTCCAAGGCCGCCCCGCAAAATCCATAACGCAAGCGGTCTCCCATACGGAGTTTTATCCTCCGACGGAGCTGATTTAAACATTATTATAAGGTATAACGTTTGTAAATCGTAGACATTATTGTACATTTGCGTAATTGTGTAGCTTTACCTACTTTATACAACGTATGAAAGATTTCGTCAAATATACTTTGGCCACGCTCTGTGGCTTGTTTCTGGCTGGCATAGCCCTCTTCATATTAGGCATCCTGTCCATTGCGGGGATGATGACCATGGAAAGTGCCGCCCCATCCATCAAACCCCAATCCGTACTTCGCCTGACGCTAAACGGCGAAGTACAGGAAGATGCACCGAACGATCCTCTCGGAGACCTGTTCGGCAGTACTTACCCCACCCTCAGTCTGAGAGAAATACAGACAGCCATCCAAGGTGCTAAAGAAAATCCGAACATAGACGGTATATATATAGAAGCACAAACCCTCTTGGGAGCAACTCCCGCCATGATACGAGACATCAGGGAATCCCTCGCCGATTTCAAGAAAAGCGGCAAATATATCATCGCATACGGAGACCACTATACCCAAGGGGCTTACTACATTTGCAGCATAGCTGACTGCATCATCCTTAATCCACAGGGACAGGTGAACTGGTGCGGTATGGCTTCGCAGCCTATTTTTTACAAAGACCTATTGGAAAAGATAGGCATTAAGATGCAAGTGTTCAAAGTAGGCAGCTACAAATCGGCCGTGGAACCGTTTACTGCCACCCAAATGAGTGACGCCAACCGCGAACAGGTCACGTCCTACCTGAATGACATCTGGCAAACCATGCTGACGGACGTATCCCGTTCACGCTTCATCAAGAAGGACTTGTTGAACGAATACGCAGACAGCATGCTCACATTCCGTCCCGCAGAAGAACTGGTACGGAATGGCATGGTGGACAGCCTTTGCTATATCGACGGGATAAGCCGAATGTTACGCGCAAAAACCGGAAAGGACAAAGGTGCCCTGCCCCTCGTCAGTGTGAAAGAACTGGCGGCTGCCACCGAAGCAACCCCAAAAAAAGGTGATAAGATTGCAGTCTACTATGCATACGGAGACATCGTAGACCGAAAAACAGAATGGAGCGAAAATGTGATAGACGCAGAAACCGTATGCCGCGACCTGAGAACACTGCGTGAAGACGAATCGGTCAAAGCAGTAGTATTTCGCGTAAATTCCGGAGGCGGAAGCGCTTACGCCTCCGAACAGATATGGCATGAAGTGAAATTACTCCGTGAAGCCAAACCCGTGGTCGTATCCATGGGTGGAATGGCAGCCTCGGGGGGGTACTACATCTCCTGCGCCGCCAACTATATTGTGGCCGAACCGACTACGTTGACCGGAAGCATCGGCATTTTCGGCCTCATTCCCGACGCAAGCCAACTGCTCAGCGACAAATTAGGCTTGCACTTCGATGTTGTAAAAACCAATGCACACGCCGATTTCGGTACGCCGGCACGCCCATTCAATCCTTCGGAAGCCCAAATGATGCAAGGATATATACAACGGGGTTACAAATTGTTTACCGAACGTGTAGCAGCCGGACGGAATATGAAAACCGGCCAAGTAGAAAAACTAGCCGAAGGACGGGTCTGGACCGGACGGCAGGCCGTAGAAAACGGATTGGCCGATGCCAACGGCAACCTCCAGACCGCCATCAAAAAGGCTGCTTCATTGGCCCAAATAAAAGATTACCATACGGAATACGCACCGACTCCGTCCCCTTGGTACGAGGGTTTGTTTGACCAACAGAAAAAGGACTATCTGAACACGACCTTACAAGAGACCCTCGGAACATATTACGCCCCGCTGATGAACCTGAGACAGATCCGGCAAATGAGCGTCCTGCAAGCCCGGATACCGTATGAGCCGAACTTTATTAACTAAACCATCATGGAAGGAGACTTAATCAAAATCAACGAATGGTTGTTACCGGTAGCTTGGCTTTACGGAATAGGCGTAAGGATTCGTAACGAGCTTTTCGATATGGGAATCCTGAAATCCAAAAGTTACGACATACCCGTTATTTCGGTCGGCAATATCACCGTAGGCGGTACCGGGAAAACACCACATACGGAATATCTCATCCGCCTGTTACGAAAGAAGCATAAAGTAGCCGTGTTGAGCCGGGGATACAAACGTAAATCAAAAGGATTCATTTTAGCCACATCCGAAACGTCTATGCCCGCCATAGGCGACGAGCCTTATCAGATGAAACAAAAGTTTCCAGATGTCTATGTCGCTGTGGACAAAAACCGCCGCCGGGGAATTGAACGGTTATGCGACGAGCAAATCGCACCGGGGACAGAAGTCATCCTGTTAGACGACGCGTTCCAACATCGCTATGTAAAACCAGGTATCAACATCCTGTTAGTAGATTACCATCGCTTGATTTGCGATGACAAGTTGCTCCCCGCAGGACGTTTGCGCGAACCGAAAGAAGGAAAAGACCGGGCCAATATCGTAATCGTAACCAAATGCCCGGAAGACATCAAGCCCATGGGATTCCGGGTCATCAGTAAGGCCTTGAAGTTGTACCCTTATCAGAAGTTGTTCTTCTCGACACTGAAATACAGCCGTCTCATACCGTTGTTCGAAGAGGGAGAATATCCTTTGGACGAGTTGCTGCCCCACAAGCATGTCTTGCTGCTTACAGGCATCGCTTCGCCGGAACAAATGAAAATGGACCTCGAACATTATGAAACGGATATCACGCCGCTTTCTTTCGGCGACCACCATTACTTCTCGGCCAAAGACGTAGCCCTAATCAATGAGACTTACGCCCGAATGTCCTCGCCGAAGCTAATTGTAACCACTGAAAAAGATGCGACCCGCCTGAAGGACCTCAACGGCCTGAGCGAAGAGGTTAGAAAATCTCTCTATGCCCTGCCGGTCGAAATAGAGATACTGCAAAATCAACAAGAATCGTTTAACGAAAACATTACTGGTTATGTATTCAAAAATTCAAGAAACAGCATCCTGGCTAAAAAGTAGGATGACAACAAGCCCCACAACGGCTATCGTTTTAGGTACCGGATTAGGTAAACTGGCCAACGAAATCACAGATGCGACCCGCATTTCATACAAAGAAATTCCCAACTTCCCAGTCTCTACGGTAGAAGGGCACTCGGGTAATCTTATCTTCGGAAAACTGGGAGACAAAGACATTCTGGCCATGGAAGGCCGATTTCATTACTATGAAGGCTACACCATGCAAGAGGTCACTTTTCCCATTCGTGTCATGTATGAGCTGGGTATCAAAACCTTGTTCGTCAGCAATGCTGCAGGCGGCACCAACCCCAAGTTTGAAATTGGTGATCTGATGATAATCACCGACCAAATCAACGCACTTCCGGAGAATCCGCTACGCGGTAAGAACTTCCCGACCGGTCCCCGTTTCCCGGATATGTCGGAAGCCTACAACAAGGGACTCATCCGGCAAGCACTCGCCATTGCCGAAGAGAAAGGAATCAAGGTACAGCAAGGCGTATACCTCGCTACACAAGGACCGACTTTCGAAACTCCGTCTGAATATAAAATGTTCCGCATTTGGGGCGCCGATGCGGTGGGTATGTCGACCGTACCCGAAGTCATCGTAGCTAATCATTGCGGAATCAAATGCTTCGGTATCAGTGTCATCACCGACCTCGGAGTGGAAGGAAAGATTGTGGAAGTCAGCCACGAGGAAGTACAGAAAGCTGCCGATGCCGTACAACCCCTTATGGCCGAGATTATGCGTGAGATGATAAACCGCGCTTAAAGCCCATAAATTTATGCAAGAAACATACAGGACAGAAATCTCTACGCTCGGAGAGTTCGGGCTTATCAAACACCTGACAGAAAATATCCGGCTGAAAAACTCTTCCACCCGCTATGGAGTTGGTGACGACTGTGCCGTCATGGAATATCCGGCCGACAAACAAGTCCTCGTCACCAGTGATTTGCTGATGGAAGGCATACATTTTGATCTGACATACGTCCCGATGAAACATCTCGGATACAAGGCTGCCATGGTCAATCTCTCGGACATTTATGCCATGAATGGTACCCCCCGTCAAATGGTGGTCTCCATTGCTTTAGGCAAACGTTTCTGTGTAGAGGACATGGAGGCTTTCTACGATGGTCTCAAAATGGCATGCGAAGCTCATGAGGTCGATATTGTAGGAGGCGATACGACATCTTCGCTTACGGGGCTGGCCATCAGCATTACTTGCATCGGGGAAGCAGACAAAGACAAAGTGGTTTATCGCAACGGAGCCAAAGAAACCGACTTGATCTGTGTCAGCGGAGATTTAGGAGCAGCCTACATGGGATTGCAGTTGCTCGAACGCGAAAAAGCCGTTTTCAACCAACAGTTGCAGGAAGCACACAGGAACGAAAAAACAAAAACAGCAGAGAGATTATACGAAGCCCAACCGGACTTTAGCGGAAAAGAGTATTTACTAGAACGACAGCTAAAGCCAGAAGCACGACGCGACATTGTGCAAGCATTGGCAACCGCTAATATCCGTCCGACTTCCATGATCGACATATCAGACGGACTCAGTTCCGAATTACTGCATATTTGTACGCAAAGCGGTGTCGGTTGTAGGATATATGAAGAACATATTCCCTTAGATTACCAGACGGCTGTTATGGCAGAAGAGCTGAACATGAATGTCACGACCTGCGCTCTGAATGGCGGAGAAGACTATGAATTATTATTTACAGTCCCCATTGCCGACCACGAAAAAGTCAGCCAGATCAAAGACATTAAAATAATAGGCCATATCACCAAGGCCGAATTAGGCTATGCACTCATCAGTAGGGATGGCCAGGAATTTGAACTGAAAGCTCAAGGCTGGAACCCGCTTAAAGGCTGATGTGCCGCATTGTTTCAGCCAGGTTGGACAACAATCCTCCTTGCTATCAAAGACAATCCGTCTGCATTTAACTACACTCTCACCTATCTTCTCCGACCCAGAAAACAGGTGAGAGTTTACTTTTTTCTCCTACATTATACAAAAATATATCGAATATATTTGGCATTTCAAATTAAATCGCTACCTTTGCACTCGCAAAACCGAAGTAAGTCGGTGCCATAGCTCAGTTGGTAGAGCAAAGGACTGAAAATCCTTGTGTCCCCGGTTCGATTCCTGGTGGCACCACTATCAACTCAGTAACAAAAATCCCTTGAACTTTTGAAGTTCAAGGGATTTTTGTTTTATCTCTTTTCTTATTCACTCTATCGGTGTTTAAGTACACACATGGCTTCCATCAGCATACAACCGGTCAGATGCGATGTCAATCCCACACTCTCATCATCAGCAGGTGCTTTTCTCCAACGACCGCTATATAACATAGTCTTCTGATTCACCCCCTGTTCTGCCATAACCGTAGCACAATGAGTTATGTAGTCGCGAAACTTATTATAATTGGCACTATCCAGTGCAGGGTCATTAATCAGTTTCACAAAATAACGGAAGAAGATGCCATGAAACAAGCCACCGTCACCACCTTCTGCATCGGAGAGTACACCTTCATTTGTCGACAAATGGTCAATCACAAAATTGGCCGCTTTTACTGCATCTGTCAGATATTGCTTATCACCGGTAATCTTATACAGTTCATGAGCTGCTCCCAAGAAAGTACCTGAGTTGTACGAAAATACCCATTTGGTAATCTTGCCTTCTCCATTCATGTTGTCATACACTGCCCCTGTCTGACGGTCGAACAAGTTATTCTTCTCCCATGTATATATTTTAATGGCCTCATTCAGATAAGCCTGTTTGGGTTTTCCGGCCTTTTTGCCCATAGCATCATAAAAATTATACAACCGGGCAGCAATAAGGGCAGCAGGACCATTGGAACAAGCGTTCTTAGATTTTGCCACATCCGTCTTCCAGGTAATGCCACCAAACCACGGAGCCTCATCTTCCGGTCCCCAAGTAGACCAAACCCAATCATCGTAGGTCTGTCTCGCCTTTTTCAGATACTTGGTATTCTTAGTGCTTTCAAACATGCGAATCTGTGCCAGAGCAATCCATTCCATATCGTCTACAAACACATTCCACCATGGGTCTTCCTCTCTGCCCGCAAAATTGAATTTCGGTGCACCTTCCCACCATAACGGGTATATATTCAAATACTGTTTGCTTCCGGTACGCATATATGCATCTACCATGACATCCATAGCATGTGCCTGTGGCCAATAATGATTGGTAGTCATATTGGAAAGATCACTGCCATAATTAAAATAAAACCGATTCTCATACCCTTTGAAGTTTGCGCCCCAAAAATGCTTGATAAGGGCTTGCGACATACCATCTGCCATTTTCTGCCAATAAACAGGCGTCTTTTCCGCCGGACTTGCTGTAGTT
>OGLI01001982.1_pt1 | contig 11194 bp, 9 predicted proteins | sample 1572661 | NCBI WGS metagenome assembly OGLI01 (sample SAMEA2581901, study PRJEB24529) | metagenome | biome: Human gut stool | place: China | collected 2011 | reverse complement strand
ACGAAGATGGTGCGCACTGCACATTTTCGCTCACATGAGGTTTTTAGAGGTGACCTTATACCATATTCACTAAAAAATGCCAAGCTTTCGCTGGACTTTTTCGACAAGCTGAAACGGGCAGGCGCTGAGCCTGCCCGTCATTTTTTAATACGCCGCCAATGGCGACACCGAAATTCCGAATTCCGAATTCATAATTCCGAATTACTTAACCCCCCCTTCTCCGCAGACTTCCCCGTCCGCGATTCGTCTTGTCAGTTCATCGTAAGTCCTGCGGCTTTCCAGCCGGACTCGGTGTTTACCGCGTATATCGTGTTGTCCGCGGGATAGCTGTAGGTCTCGCCGCCGTAGTACACGTTGTGAACGTAGCTTACGCGCACCGCGAAGCAGTCGGCGGAGTACTGTGTTACGCGCCGCACCTGCTCCTCCGTGAAGTCGTAGCCGCTGTGGTAGGTGTAAAACTGACCCTCGTAAGTGCTGAGGTTGCTGTAAAGCTCGGTCCCCTGCGGGATATACCCCGATATCGACGAAAAATAAACGTCGTTCGCAATGTACTTCGAGTACAGCTCGGAGAACTCCAGCGCGAACTCCTTCGCCTGCTCAGCCGCGGCTGAATCGGTCACCGGAAGCCCACATCTATACGCGCCGTTTTCGTCCCGGAGCGTTTCCAGCGGCTTCCCGGAGCCGTCGGAAAACTCCACCTCCGGCGGGTACATCAGCCCGGTAACTGCGTAGCTGTCCATCTGCGGGGCGCTCGTCAGGTACTCCCCGAACTCCGCCGCTTCTGGAATTTCAGCCGTTTCGTGCTCCGACCAGCTTGACAGCTCCACGCCGTTTATTTTCGCCGTGCAGCCCGTCGGAAGGCTCAGCCTTACGCTTTCGTTCTGCACCAGCTGAACGCCGTAGACCTCCTCCACGCCGTATATCTCGAAACCGTAAAGCTCGTCCGCGCCGGTCTGGACAAGCCTTGCGAACGCCGCAGGCTCCCCGCCGCACAGCACCGTGTACACCGGATTTTCCTTCGTGCTCTCCTTGATATTCTTCTTCAGCGTGAACTCCCCGGTGAACCGCTCGGAAAGCTGCCGCCGCGCCGCTCCCTCGCCCTCGTAGGGGGAGATATCGCCCTCAATACCGCTGTAAAGCAGGCCGAGGTTTCCGGAGTTCAGCTCCTCCGCCACCGCGTCAATGGTGTGGTATATCTGGCACGCCTCGTAGTGCTGGAGGAACTCCCACAGCTTCCCCAGCCCCACAACTGCCGCCGACAGCGCCACCGCAAGCAGCACAAAATAAATCGAGTAGAACACGACCGTTCCTGTGCTGCGCGTCCTCCCTGAGTAATGTTCGCCCTTCACTGCTGCTCACCGCCCTTCACGAGTATCGCGGTGCACATCTTGCGAAGTCCGATGAGGCTTGCATTCTGGTTTATCATCTCGCCGTTGTATATCATGCTGGTGGACGAGCCGCCGTCCAGGTTCGCGGCGTTGACCGCTCCGAAATCCAGCATAACGTCCCGGACGTCCGCCAGGCTTGCGCCGATGCTGTTGGACTGCCTTCCGTCTATCGTCAGCAGGAGCATCGCGCCGTCCGCCCGCTGACCTATCGCCGTGCGCGGATTCAGCCCGCTGCCGTCGCCTAGAGCCTCCACCGGTTCGCCGTTGACGATGAGGATAGGCCCGAATTTCACCGCGTCGCGCACGCCCATGTCGACCGCCTCCTGCACGGTCATCCTGCCGACTACGAGCTTGTTGTCGCAGGTGATGCCGATGGTATCCCAGGTGTAGTACATCGGAGTTCCCCACAGCACCTCCCCCTGCGACATCACTATGCCCCAGGGTTCGCCGCCGGTCATGTGGCCGGGGCGGTCGTCGAAGCCGCCGCCGTTTATCGCGCCGACTATATTATCGTAGGAATCGTATATCTCCGGGAGAGTCTTGCCATGCTCCTCAAGCCCGAATTTCCCCGAAATGCCCACGAACACCCTGGAGGGGTCGTATACTACCATCATCTTGCCCTTGAACGTGGAGCCGCTGACGTCGATAATGTCTATCCCGTCGCCGTCAGGGTCGATGTCCGGGTCGGAGCCTGCGGCTTCCTTGATGTCAGCCGGGGCGGGTATCTTCACAAGACCCGGGTCGGTGATGTCGTCGGTCTCCTGGATAGCGTTCTGCGCCGCTATCAGCTCCACCTGCTCGTTTGACAGGAAGATGTTCGGCACCCACTTTATCGCGCTGGTCTCTCGGCAGGATATCACGAACAGGTTCCGCGCCGTTTCCGACGGTCCCTTCTCCATGACGTACACCACGCCCAGCAGCGCAGCCAGCACCGCGAGTATCACGGTCAGCAGCACCAGCAGAATCCTACGGATAACGCAGGCGGCGCGGCTCTTCTTTTTCTTCTTGAACCGCGGCTTGCTGCGCGGTCTCTCCTCTGAAACTATATTGTCGGTCAAGCGTAGGCTCCTTTCAGTCTGCATAGACCCAGTCGCGCTGTATTCCGAAGCTGATGAAGAACAGCGCTGTATCCACGATTATTTTTATTACTGTCTGCCATACGCTGGCTCCGCCGCCGAAAAGCAGCGCAAGCCCGTTCACGCAGAGGTACGACGCGATGAGCTGGCACGCCGCAAGCGTGTAGTACCTAACGGCGGCGCGCCTGATGTTCTTCCCGGAGCGGAACACCCCGCTCCTGTTCAGAAGGAAATTCACCAGGGATGATACCACCCGGGCGCCCGCTGTGGCGGTGAGTATCCGCAGCTCCGTGCTGCTGAAAAGCGGAGCAGTCAGCAGATTTATCAGCGTGAACAGCCCGATGTCGATGAGCGAGCAAAGCCCGGAGCTGAGCATAAACCGGAATATCACGGCGTATATCTTGATGGAATCCCTCAGCGGGTGGAAATGCGAACCGCTGTTCTTATCGTTGTAGATGGTCTGTATCCTGACCTCGTCGAACGGAAGCCCAAGCCGCTTCATCTCAAGCAGCATGTTGGTCTCGTACTCGAACCGCTCGCCGCTGAGCTTCGCAAGCGCCGGAAGATAGCTTACGGGAAGCGCCCTCAGCCCGGTCTGGGTGTCGGTTATCCTGATGCCGCAGAGCGCCCGGAACACGAACCGCGTGCAGTTGTTTCCGAACCGGCTGCGGGGCGGGACATCGTCCCCGGTGAAATCCCTGGCTCCCAGCACTGCCCTGCCGGACTGCTCCATTTTTTCGGCGCAGCGCAGAATGTCCTCCGGGGAGTGCTGACCGTCGTCGTCGGTAGTGACGACCCCGCAGCATTCCGGCATGTGCTCCAGGATATACGCGAATCCGGTCTTTAGTCCGCGGCCCTTTCCGCGGTTCACGTCATGGTGAAGCAGAGTACACTGCGGTATATCCGCAAGCGCGGCAAATATCGGTGAGCACTCCGGACGGCTGCCGTCGTCGACGATTATCAGCCGTTCGAACCCGGCGGAGATAAGGCTCCGTACCACCTCGATTATACGCTCCGTCGGGTTGTATGTAGGTATCAGCACGGGAACATTCACGGCTATTTTCACCCCTTTTTCGAGGAAATTGTATATTTTCTGACAATTCTGTCAAACCTATTATAACACGCCTGACCGCCTTTGTAAACCCGTTTCACGGTATTGTAACCATTTTGTAACATTGCGAATGTCTTGCAGGCGGCTCGGCGAATTTTATCCTCTGCATATAAAACAACCGGAACCGAGAAAATGTTGCATTTTTAAATAAGGTCACCTCTAAAAAAATTCCTCTGTAACAGGTAGTCATTGGTAACATAGGAAAAGTTTCAGATGATTTAATTTGTTTTCTCATTTTCACGGCGCTGAGCCTCCTGCTTTGAGAACACGCAGCCGCAGTAGTTCTGGCGGTACAGCCCGTACTCCCTGGAAAGCTCGATGGAGCGCAGGTAGCCGCCTTTTTTCTTGAAGTCGGAGGGCAGCAGCTTCACTGGGTATAGCTCGGAAAGCTCCGCGCCTATCTCGTTGAGCTTGGCGGCGTTTTTCATCGGGCTTATCGACAGCGTAGAGCAGAAGTAGTCGAAGCCGTGCTCCGCCGCGTACTGCGCCGACCTCTCCAGCCGCAGACGGTAGCACACGAAGCAGCGCTCGCCGCCCTCCGGGAGGGACTCCATGCCCTTCACCGCCGAGTAGAATTCCTCCGGGCGGTACTCCGGCACCACCACCTCGGCGGGGTGCTTCATCGGAAGCTCCCTTACCAGGCGGCGCAGCTCCTCAACGCGCTTGCGGAACTCCTCCTCCGGGGAGATGTTCGGGTTGTAGTAAAGCAGCGTTATCCGGAAGTACTGCGACAGGTACTCCAGGCAGTAGCTCGAGCAGGGAGCGCAGCAGCTGTGAAGCAGCAGCTTGGGAGCTTCTCCCTCCGGGATAGCGGCTATTATGGATTCAAGCATTTTCTGGTAGTTTGGTTTCTGCATTGCGGCTCCTTTTCAGTCGGACTGCTTTTCAGGGGGTGCTGCGCTCGAAATTCACGATGAATATACCCAGGCACACCAGCGCCAGCGCGCCGGCGGAGCGCAGACTGAACGCCTGCTCGGTCTCGCCGAGGAGCAGAGCCGAGAGCAGCACTCCGCACACCGGATTGAGGAATCCAAACACGGCGACCCGGCTCACCGGGTTATGCTTGAGCAACACCGCCCACAGGCTGTAAGCCGCCGCCGAAACGAACGACAGCCACATCAGCGTGCCGAATCCGGTGCCGGTGAAGCTCCACTGCTCGGAGGCTCCGCCCATCAGCAGCCCGAGGAGGGTAAGCACTATGCCGCCGAAAACGAATTGCAGCGATGACATCATAACGGGGTCGGCGCCCTCTCCGGTGAATCTCTTGATTAAAATGGTCGACCCGGCGTAGCTGAGTACGGTCATGAAGATGAACCCCTCGCCGTTCCAGGCGAACCCGGACATATCCCCGCCGAGGTTTATCAGGATAATTCCAGCGAAGCCGAGAATGCAGCCTGCGAGCTTCTTCCAGGTCATTTTCTCCATGCGGAACACCAGGGTAGTCAGGATTATCACGACGAACGCCCCGGAGCCGTTTATTATCGAGGATTTCACCCCGGTGCAGTTGGCAAGCCCGAGGTAGAAGAAAAAGTACTGCAAGATGGTCTGGAACAGGCTGAGCAGCATTACTCTGCGCCAGTCTGCGGCGCGCCTGCCCTTTTCCGGGAGCAGGGGTCTTTTCTGCGCGAGGCTCCCGGCGAGCCAGGCGAGAACTCCGGCGATTATGAACCTCACCCCGGCGAAAAGTATCTTGGCTCCGGCGCCGCTGTCGGTTATGCCGAACTGCCCGTATCCTATCTTTATCATCGGGAACGCGCTGCCCCACAGTGCGCAGGATATAAACGCAAGCAGCACGACCGCCCATATTCTGTTAAGGTATCTGGTCATTTTGTCACTTCCCTGTTTTTTTCAACATTAAATATTATAGTACTATTACGCGGTATTGTCAACTGGGGAAGGCTTTATCGCGAAACTTCCGGTTGCATTTTTTGGCTTTTTGTTATATAATATGTGTATCAAAACCAAATCAGGAGGTAACACCATGACTGTATTATTAGTAAATGGCAGCCCACACGAGCACGGCTGCACCGACGCCGCGCTGAAGCACGCTGCTTCCGTGCTTGAGGAGCAGGGAGTACATACCGAGATATTCTGGATAGGCAGCAAGCCGATATCCGGCTGTATCGGCTGCGGAGCCTGCAAGAAGGGTCTGGGCAAGTGCTGTATCGACGACGTTGTGAACGAGTTCGTACTCAAAGCGGCAGAGGCTGACGGGTACATTTTCGGTTCTCCGGTGCACTACGCAGCTATCGGCGGAGCTATGGGCGCGTTCATGGACAGGGCGTTCTACTCTGGCGGGAAGAGCATGGCGTTCAAGCCGGCTGCGGGAGTCGTAAGCTGCCGCAGGGGCGGAGCCTCCGCAGCGTTCGACCAGCTCAACAAGTACTTCACCATCAATAACATGCCGGTGGTAGGTTCGCAGTACTGGAACCAGGTTCATGGAAACCTGCCGGAGCAGGTGCTCCAGGACGCGGAGGGTCTCCAGACGCTTTCCACGCTTGCGAAGAACATGGCGTGGCTGCTGAAGTGCATTGAGGCGGGAAAGAACGCGGGAATTGCCTGTCCGGTTCCGGAGAAGGTTATCCGGACTAATTTTATCAGGTAAAAACTGTAATTTACATAAGGCAACCTCTTCATAGGAGTTTTTAGAGGTTGCCATAATGTAGATACGCTATATCTTGTGCCGCAGCCTCTGGTTAGTTCTATATAACTGTATTTTTCACGAAAAAAACACAAAAAACCCTTGACAAAACAATTCAGTTGTGATATAATTTAAACAAGGAAATCAAGAACAATTCCTAATTTAAAATTCAATAAAATCAAATCAACGGAGGTAAATCATTATGAAATTTGTATGTCCTGTATGCGGCTATGTTTACGAAGGCGACGCAGCTCCCGAGAAGTGCCCGCAGTGCGGCGTTCCCGGCTCCAAGTTCACTGTTATCGACGACAACGGCAGCAAGCTGGTTTTCGCTGACGAGCATAAGATCGGCGTAGGCAGGCTCGAGGGCGTTCCCGAGGAGATCGTTGAGGGTCTGCGCGCTAACTTCACCGGCGAGTGCACAGAGGTCGGCATGTACCTTGCAATGGCAAGAGCCGCTCACCGCGAGGGCTATCCCGAGGTAGGTCTCTACTACGAGAAGGCTGCATGGGAAGAGGCAGAGCACGCTGCAAAGTTCGCTGAGCTTCTCGGCGAGGTAGTTTCTCCTTCCACCAAGGAGAACCTCACAAAGCGCGTAGAAGCTGAGCACGGCGCTACCGCAGGCAAGCTTGACCTTGCAAAGAAGGCAAAGGCTCTCAACCTCGACGCTATCCACGACACTGTTCACGAAATGGCAAAGGACGAGGCAAGACACGGAAAGGCTTTCGAGGGTCTTCTCAACAGATACTTTAAGTGATCAACGAACCCGCTTGAATAAAGGCTTCACAGGGGCAGTCCGCAAGGGCTGCCTTTTTTGCTTGTTGTGTGGTTTGAAGTGAGGGAGATTGTACAAAAATGGTACATTCTTTTTATTCTTGAACCAAGATAACACCCCAAATGGTACACACAAAATGGTACACATTTTGTAAGTATATTATACTATATTTCATTATGGGAGTCAATACTATATTGTATCATTTCCCGCTGATTTTTGATATTTTAGATATTTATTTAATAGTATAATTGTATTTTTCACAAGTTGTAAAAATTACCTAAAAATATGTTCATGAAAAGGTAACACTCTAATTTTATCTTAATTTATGACCTTTTTACCCCAATTTTTGCCCCGTTTTTACCGTTCAGAAAAAATTTTTTAATTTTTTTAGAATGCGAAAGTGTAAGAGTAGTATAGGTTTGTTTAACATTAGCTTACACTAACAACTTGAAAATGTAAAAAATAGGGGTTGACAAATTAAATGATTAGTTGTATAATGCAAAACATAGGGGTAAATAAATCATAATATTACCCCATTGATGTTGTATAGTTATAGATTGGTAGAAATAATAGTTATAGCAGTCCTAATACGGGTATAATAGTATGCCCATACTAGGACTTTTTTATTTCCCTTAATAAATCTATTGACGAAAGGACGGAAAACAAATAATGGAGGAAATAAAAGAGGCTATAATGGCGGGCGTATCATCACGCCCAGAGGTAGGAGTAGGTAAGTCTATGACACCAACAGATAAGGCAATACTGCTGTTGGTATTGGTGCTGGGGGCAAGGCAAAATCTGCGAAATGACGATAATATAGTTATTACCGCAGATGATGTGCATGGTTATTATCCATTAGCAGATGTTGATGATTGTATCACCAGTCTAATAGAGTGCGGAGGTTATGTGGATTGTACTCGATTTGAGGTAATTAACTACTATGAGTACAGGGACAATGCAATATACATAAAGTCGCCGTACCTACAAGCATTGTACCACTATATTGCTGCGCAGAGGGATAGTGACGCACCGTATGCGGATTTGGCGGATAAATTGTCTGCCATATTCTTTGATGTAATAGGGAGGTGATGTAATATGTATAAAATAATTGATATACCATATGGTACTTATCTAGGTCAAGTGACTGATATATCAGCAGTAAAAATCAAAGATAAGGACTATGTACAGTTGCAAACAGAGATAGTATTTGGCGAGTGGCATGACTATTTCGGTGCAGCAACAAAAGCAAAAAAACTTGGTTTTTCCGAAGGTTGTTACAATTGTTCTGTTGCTTTGCAAACAGGAAACACCACACGAATTTCTAACTATATTAAAAATTATCCTAATAGGGATAAAATTTTGGTTGCTATCGAAATAGAAAAAGAACGATATGGGAAAGAAAATCAGTATCATAACATAACAAATCTGTATGATTGGCGCACTTGTGATACCCTACCTTCCGAGGCTAAAGCATGGGCTGAACAGCACTTTGACGATGATGTATATGATAATACCACTACTGCCTATGATATGCTGCCCTATGCGTTGCAATATGCACAGGTGGGGTTAAAGATTTTTCCTCTTAACCCCTGCTCCAAAATTCCACTTGCAGGGACAAAAGGATTTCTTGAGGCTACTAACGACATTGATAAAATAAAAAAATGGTGGAGTGATAATCCGTTTTGCAATATTGGATTAGCAACCGGAAATGGGATATCAGTTATTGATGTTGATGTTGGTAAATCAGATAATGGGATAGAAAAGGATGGTGAGGAAAGTATTAACAAATGGCAGAATGACAATGGACAGTTACCGGAAACCCTAATTGCAATCTCAGGCAAAGGTGGACGCCACTTATACTACAAAACTAACAATAGGTATAGTAGTGCGACAGGGGTGATAAAAGATGTTGATATTCGATCGGAAGGAGGATACATTGTTTTACCACCATCATATCATGAAAATGGTAACAGATATAGATGGATTGAAGATTTTAGCATAAATAAAATTGTTCCTGCAAATGATGTTGTTAATAAGTTTCTATCCTTTGCGGGCAACAAATCAAGCATTATGACTGTATCAAATAAATCAAGCCAAATAAAGATAATACCACCAAAAGATATTTTGGATAGACTTGATTTTAATGAGGGAAGCAGAAATGACAGTCTATATAGATTTGGCTGTAGTTTGCAGGGTAAAGGTGTATCTGATATTGACATATCTAACGAGTTAACCAAAATTAACCTTGGCAGATGTAATCCTCCATTATCAGTCGAAGAAGTGGGCAAGATATATGAAAGTGTAATATCAAAGCCTAAAGGCAATGGTAAGTGTATAGGCAAATCAATACCTAAAGTTAGCAATGAGGTAAACAAAAACAGTGAGAATAACTTTGATGATGGTACATTTTTCTTGGCAAGGCACATTACGGAGTTGGGTTCGTTGACATTTGATGAGTACATTGAGATGTTAGCTGAAGAATATCCATATGTAAATGCCTCTGAAAATCAAAACACAGGAGAAATAAACTACTATATAGATGCACATAAATTAGCTGCATATATAAGGGTAAATGATAGCTATTTTTTTATCGAGAGTGCTGGAGAGAAACCAGTCCCATACTGGTATTCAAATGGATATTACAAACAGTGTAATGATTTGTATTTCCTTGGACAGATAAAAAAATATATAGAAGTAATAGATAACTTAGTAGAGCCATCAACATTAAATAAGGTATATAAGCTGTTGCAAACCGATCTGGGTAATACAGTACCAGCAAACAAATTAAATAGTGATAGTAATATTATTAACTTCCGCAATGGGTTGTTGCGCCTTGACAGCATGGAACTCACCAAGCATTCACCTGATATAATCTCTACAATCCAACTTCCCTGCAACTGGAATCCTTCTCCCTCTCCTTGTCCTGTTTTTGACAGCTTCCTTTCAACTATTTCCTCCAACAATGCTGAGATGGTAAAACTGCTAACAGAATATATAGGGTATGCTGTATCTAATGTTCCAGGATACCTAACTAAAAAAGCATTGTTTCTGTACGGTCCGGGTAATACAGGAAAATCGCAATACTTGTCATTACTCGAAAAGCTAGTAGGCAATGATAATTATTGTAGTATTACCTTGCAAGCCCTTGAAATGCGGTTTGGAACAGCTTCTTTATTTGGAAAAAGAGTTGCTGGTGCAGCTGATATGGGGTCAGCCACAATTAGGGAGTTAGAGAAATTTAAGAGTATAACAGGTGGTGATATAATAGATTTTGAGTTTAAGGGAAAGGATAAGTTTAATGCAAGGTATAATGGGCTTTTTGTCTTTTGCTGCAACGAATTACCACATTTTAACGGTGATAGAGGTGACCATGTTTATGAAAGAATGATACTATGTAATTGTACCAATGTAATACCACCAGAACAGAGAGATAGACATCTATTGGATAAATTATATAGTGAAAGAGAAGCGATAATATATAAATCTGTAATGGCACTAAAAGAGTTATTAGACAGGGGAGGAGCATTCACAGAGCCAACGGAAGTTACAGAAAATAGAGAAGCATATAAGACAGAAAATGACACTGTAAGACAATTCCTTGTTGAATGTACCGACCTATGCAAATCAGACCCTAATGCACCATTTTATATGCAGGCACCACTAACCAGGACATCAGAAATGTACACATATTATGTAATGTGGTGTAAGGACAACAATAACCCCTACACCAGCAGTCAGGGTTTTAGGAAAGGTTTGGTGAACTATTTTAAGGTGGGAAACATCAAGGAGCTAGAAATATATAATAGTGGTATCAGATTTTATAAATTTCGCATGAAAAGCATTCCTATGCTAAATAAATATTATAGTAGGCATAGATAATTTGATTTATGCACTTTATACACCAAAACATACACCAACAGTAAAGGCTTATGATATAAGGCTTTGTTGGCTGTCAGGTGCATAAAGTGCATATTTTTTATATTTTTTTCAAGAAAAATATATTGGGTTTATTAAAGTAGGTGGTGGTGTAAAAATAAAAAAATTATAATAAAACAGGAGGAAAAAATGCACTTTATGCACCAAAAAGCCACAAAAACAGACTATATATAGCATTTATGTTGGTGCATAGTTTGGTGTATAAAAATTTAGCCAAAAATGGGGCACCCTCCTTAAAGGAGACTCCCTATTCCTATTTACATTTTC
>OGLI01001973.1_pt1 | contig 11244 bp, 12 predicted proteins | sample 1572661 | NCBI WGS metagenome assembly OGLI01 (sample SAMEA2581901, study PRJEB24529) | metagenome | biome: Human gut stool | place: China | collected 2011 | reverse complement strand
CTTTCTGTGTACCCATTCAGAAAGCCTGTGTTCCTGTATATAAGGAATCGCCGCACCCCACTGTGTCAAACAACTTATTATTTACACTTAGGTGAGATGTTCCATGCTCTATTACAATGGATGGAATCCCCTTACTTTTTGCAAATTTTGCTCCGTATAATGAATGCAAATAGAATCTCGTATTAATAATCACAAGATCATACTGATTCATCCTGATCAACTTTTCTACTTTTTTAAACTCTTTATTTTTTTTGAACACCGGATATCTTCCACCTAACAAATCGTAACATGGCAGACGATAGATCTGTATTCCTTCTTGTATTTCATCTCCTGATAAATTACCCGTATTTGATGTTACTATAGTAACTTTGTTTCCCGCAGCAATCAATTTTCTGCTCAAATACAAAGTATAACGTTCTACACCACCAACATGCGGATAGTATTGCGCAGAAAAAATACAATAATGTTTTGACATTTTTTCACCTGTTCAATTTTGCTCTAATGTATTTTTGTTTTCATTATGAATAATAAACTTTTTTAATATATAACATTAAGATTCTTGATGTCAATCCAAATCCTAATATACGATATACCCTATGAACCAGATGAACTGCCGGGTTTATATCATAAGTTAACAGATATGCATATTTTTTCATTATCTCACGATCATTTTTAATTTGCTCATTCTGTTCTATCAAATATGCCTGTCCCATCCAGACTGCAAACGGATACGCTAAATACGCATAAAAAACTTTCCGATATTCTTGATCCAAATATTTTTCTGCATATTGGGTATATTCTATTATAATATTTTTCAGATCATTCACCATATAATATTTCATCTTCTGACTTGTCTGAGCTGTTTCATGGCCTTTGCGGTACACATAAAATGGTTTATCATACCATTCAAACCGTTCTGCGTAAATCAGCATTCTGGCAATCCAGTCTGTATCTTCATTGCGGATTCCCTTTTTAAAATACAGATCATGTTCCCGTATCAAAGAGGTTTTTACAAGTTTTGTCCAAACAGTAACGCTAAGCATTCCAGCTTTTATCAGATTTTCCACTGCCTCTTTTCTTTTCTTTCCCGATACAAGTGTGCGATCAAAAGAAGACGGATTTACAGTTCTATTTTTATCCTGCCAATACACCATGTTTGCGTGCATCACAACATCCGGTTCTGTCTCACTTATCACTTTTATGATATCACACAACGCATCTGGATCACTCCAATAATCATCATTGTCCATAAATGTGATGTAATCACCACTGGCTTTCTCCAATCCGACGTTTCTTGCATCTGATGTTCCACCGTTCTGTTTGTGAATCGTAACAATTCTATCATCTTTTTGGGCATATTCATCACATAGCATCGGACTATCATCCGTAGATCCATCATCTACTAACAAAATTTCGAAATTGTGATACGTCTGCGCCAATATGCTTTCCACACATTGTTTCAAATATAAAGTTGAGTTGTATACCGGTATAATAATGCTTATTTTCATATCTTACTTAATATCTTTTTCTTTTAATTTTTGAAAAAATATCCCTTACTCTCCCAATCCATCCTCAATCGCTTCCACGATCGCTTTTAAAGCCTCTTCCTCATCTTCGCCCTCGCACATGAGTTCAATCTCATCTCCGGACTTGATACATGCACCTAACACGCTTAAGACACTTTTTGCGTTTGCGATATTATCGCGGTAGCGGAACGTGATATGAGATTTAAACTGCATTGCATCCTTACATAAAATTCCCGCAGGTCTCAAATGCAGTCCTGTCGGATTTTTTATTACTACTTTCTGACTAACCATGCTGTATTACCCTCCAAATTCCAGTCCCCTGATTTTTTACTCTGTATGCCGGTCTGGATTCCCCTGTCATAGTCAGACCAGCATTCTGGTCTTCTATAACATAATTCTTGTGATCAGTTCTGCCAGTTTCTTCGCCTCTTCATCAATCACTTTCTGGTCTTTTCCTTCGATCATGACACGCACCAGAGGCTCTGTTCCGGATGGGCGGATGAGAACCCTTCCCTCGCCCTTGAATTTTTTCTCAACATCTGCCACAGCATCTGCAATTTCCTGATATTCCATGAATTTTTCTTTTTTATGGTTTGGAACTTTTGCATTGACAAGAGCCTGTGGGAGCACTTCCATAATCTCAGCAAGTTCTGACAACGGTTTTCCGGTATTGACCATAACCTCTAATAAATGCAGGGCGCTTAATAATCCGTCACCGGTTGTATTATCGTCTAAGAAGATAACGTGGCCGGACTGCTCTCCTCCGATGTTATAGCCATTTTTTCTCATATTCTCAAGAACATAACGGTCGCCGACTTTGGTCTTTTCCACATGGATGCCCTCTTTCTGCCCCATAAGGGTAAATCCGAGGTTCGTCATGACTGTGACTACGATCGTATCTTTCTTCAAAGTTCCTTTGGACTTCATGTAGTTGCCACAGATTGCCATGATCTGATCGCCGTCCACAACATTTCCATGCTCATCCACTGCAAGCATACGGTCTGCATCACCGTCAAACGCGAGACCAACTGCTGCCTTTTCATATACAACACGCGCTTTCAGCTCATCCATATGAGTGGAGCCACAGTTGGAATTGATGTTGGTTCCATCTGGATCGGTATGGATTGCGATAAGTTCTGCCCCAAGATCTGTCAGCGTTTTGACAGATGTATAATGAGATGCACCTTCTGCACAGTCTACAACAATTTTCATGCCTTTTAGATCCACTGGAACACATTTTTCCATGAATTTTACATATTCGTCTCTCAGATCGAAGCGATAATCAATCTTTCCGACACCGGAACCGATCGGAAGTACCACGTCTTTCATGTTGTTTTTGATCAGAGCCTCAATCTCATCTTCCATCTCATCCGGAAGTTTATAACCTTCTCCATTAAAAAACTTAATTCCGTTGAATTCCATTGGATTGTGTGATGCAGAGATGACTACTCCGGCATCTACTTTGTGTTTTCTGGTGAGATACGCGATTGCAGGTGTCGGCATTACTCCAACAAAAATTGCATTTGCACCAACTGAACAGATACCTGCCATTAATGCACTTGCTAACATTCCTCCGGAAATTCTGGTATCACATCCTACAATAATGGTTGCCTGATGTTCCTGCTCTTTTGTGAGCACGTAAGCTCCTGCCTGACCTAACTTTGTTGCCAGTTCGATTGTTAATTCTGAGCCCGCCACACCACGGACACCGTCTGTTCCAAACATTCTTGCCATGTTACTATTCCTCTCTTTGTTCCTGATTTTATAGATATCTGTGAAACTGGTTATCAGCTTCTTTCAATCATCCAATATTTTTTCAAATTTTTACGGTTTATAATTCATTATTTCTGTTCCGCTTGTTTCAAAATCTACTACCGGTCAATTACCTTTTTAGAAGTTGACGTATTTTCCAGTTCCTCGTCTGTATTATCAGCAGAAGCAGATGTATCAGATGCACTTTCAATGGTAACCGCTGCATAAGTATCCGCATAGCTGACCATATCCTCATCCAGTGCAAATGTGATCAGTACATTATGTGCACCCAGCTTCAGATCAGTCAGATCGATACTGCCGGAAATCGTCTTTTCATCCAGTGCATCGATCACACTGCTCCTTCCAGACACTGTGAGAGCAATGTTGTCTTCCTCATACTGTACTTTTTCATCTGAGTCAAGTCCGATCACCTGAAGATTTGTCACCGGGATCTGCAGAGTCTTTGTCTTCACTGCCTCCACAACAACCGTAACATTGATCTTTGAGTCCGAACTGATCACCAAAGCAGTACCTGAAGGAAGATATGTGGAAATATCCACAGTCTTTTCAATATCCGAAGATGCGTCTGTAAGGTCTAACACTTCTTCCGGGATCGTGATCTTATTAATGGTATTTAAAATAGCCGCCTCGCCTTTAATACGTACTTTCTGTGGCGTATAGGTGAGATCCCCTGCCTGATATCCATCTGCCGGAGTTCCGGTTGTCAGGAATTCCAGTTCCACATCTTTCGTATTCAGGATCTGTGCACTGATATTGACTGTGCTCACACTCAGCGTAAGCTTTGTCGTATCCACAACCTCTCCCTGTGCATCATAAAATACAGGTGTCACACGGTCTGTGATATCCGTTGACATGCCATCTACATTAATAGTCGCCACAACGGTATCGATCTGATTTACCACAGAAGCCGGACCGGATACTTTCATAACATTCGCATCTGTGATCTCAACATCACCAAGCGCGCATCCCGACGCAACCGTACCGGTTGTGTTTGTCTTGATCGGGAACTGTTTTGAAGCAGAATCCTCCAGTTCAAGATCCAGATACAGATCTTTGCTGGTAATATTAATACTGCTGCTGTTACGGTTACAGGTCACGACAACCGGCACACGGTAAGTCCCTGTTTTCTCATCATATTCAATTTTCTGTGCATCCGCCGTTGCTGTAAAGTTCGCATTGGTAAGTGTATTATGCACAGAGCGTTTTGCATACACGCTGAACGTGATCGTATTCTTTCCATCCAGATAATCTGCCCATTTTCCCATGGAGGTGATATAAGATTTATTTTCCAGTGAGACACTGGTTGTGTAAGGTTTTGAGTTGCTCGGATCATCAATATTCACGACTACGATCCATAAAACAACAGCAAACAAAACAGCAAGGATTTTAAGGCCAAAGTTATTCATTACTTTCTTTCCGAATTTTTGTAACATCTTTCAGCCTCCTTCTCCATGATTTCACTTTCGAAGTGTCCTGCTCACGTTTCTGAATGTAAGCCAGTTTATTTTTTAAGAATTCTGCATCTACATTCCGGTAAAGTTCACCGTCCAGTGCAATGGATACTTTTCCGGTTTCCTCCGATACTACAATTGTGAGTGAATCGCTCACCTCACTGATACCGACTGCCGCACGGTGTCTTGTTCCAAGGTCTTTGCTCAGGCTTAAGGAGTCCGTCAGTGGAAGATAGCAGGTGGCAGAAACAACTCTGTCTCCCCTCACAATGACTGCTCCATCATGCAGCGGTGTGTTTTTTTCAAAAATATTGATCAGAAGCTGGCTGGTCAGGATACCATCTACGGCAATCCCTGTCCTCTCATACTCCGTCAGAACGATTTCATCTTCCACTACGATGAGTGCTCCTGTTTTTACTTTTCCCATCTCATAGCAGGCCTTCACCAGCTCTGTGATAGTCTTGTCGGAAAACTTTCCATTCTCCACTTTGTTGAAATCAAAATTAAAAAGATTTACCAAAATGTTCTTCCGTCCGAGATTTTCCAGTGCCTTGCGCATCTCCGGCTGGAAGATCACGACCACAGCGATCATTGCCACGTTAAACAGTTTGTCGGCGATCCAGACGATCGTATTCATTTCAAATAAAACTGCAAGCAAAACAAAGGCAAGGATCACAAGGATTCCACGGAGAAGCATCCACGCTCTCGTATCTTTGATCCAAACCAGCATATAATAGATCAGAACTGAAATGATAATGATCTCTATAATATCTGTGAGGGACATCTGAAGCGTCAGGTAAGACACCGCTTTTTCCCAAAACGTCCGCAATATTACGCCTAAATTCTGCACCGGATTCACTTCCTTTTAATCTAATAAATTTTCGTCTATGTCCATCTCTTCTGCAAATTTCTTCTTGTTCAAACGTTCCTTCTCGTTTTTGCCGTTAAAACGTTTGATCTGTTTATCCTTCTCTGTCACCAGAGACTTTGGAACTGCTTTTACATAATAATAGTAATCATCATCCTCGAACTGGAGTCGTTCCGTTCTGGAGTAATCCAGATTAAAAAACAGAAACTGGATGATCATGGCGATCACACCGGAGATCACGCTTCCAATGATCACACCGGCAATTTTGTCTGAAATCCCAAGTAAAATGTATCCTGCTGTCAGTCCAATCGCTTCAAATACCGGATGCCCATGCAACCGTCCATGAATGCTCAATGTCAAGCTTTCTCACCACATAGACAATGAGTGTCGTAATGATAAAAATGCCAAGAACAAGGTACATCTCTTTATTTCCAATCAGCTGGTTCAATGCCACTACTACTTTTGATACCGAAGAATCCGTCTCTTCCGCTGCATCGCTCAATGCGCTTGCATTCTCGCTCACTCCATGGATAAAGAAATAGATCACCGTACCGCAGGCAACAGACACTACAGAATACGCCTCACTCAGCAGACCGGAGCCAACCGGTACCGCATAAGGAATATGCAGCTTAAAGCAGACCGGTGTCAGAACCGCATTGATACCACTCTTTGGGGAAAAACGGAAATAAATAAAATAGATGATCGCAAACATGAGAAGTCCTACCAGACATACCTCAATGGATAATGCGTACAGATCCGCCAAAACGACCAACGCAGCAATTGCGATCAGTCCATTGACCGGAAGCATGGAACACACAAGTGCAAGAATGACTGCAACCGGAGTCTTGCTGACCAGTTTCATATATCCAATACTGTTGTTGATCACAAGGAATGTAAACAATGCAAGTACAAACCGGATCGCCGGTTTCACATATATTTCATTTTTTCCGTAAAAACGGATCAGTTTCTCTTTCAATTCTAATAAGGTTGTCATTTTAGCCTCCCGCCGTTTGTTTTACTCCTGATTTTCCTGCCCCCCGGCAGCGTTCAGTGATTATTCCCAGTCTTTATTCTCAGACATTTTCAGCTTGTCTTCCCTCTCGTATAACTGATTCAGCTTCTTCAGATTGCCATAATACTTCTTTACCTCACGGCGTCCCTTTGTATATCTTCTATTATAAACAAAATACGTGATCGCCATGTAAGCAATCATAAACACAATATACTTTACCAGCACGGATGTCAGCAGTTCCTGAATATCCATTGCATTCAGATTCTCCATTAACTGGTTCATGGAATAAATGCCCCATGTCACAAGGATCAGCGCAAAGCCAATCGTTCCTGACACAAAGCTTCCAAGCATACGCAGCGAAACATAATCTTTTCTTGCATACTGTGTCATCGGCTTACATTCTTTTCCCTGATCGGTGTCAAATATCGCCATTTTTATCATATGATGTAAACGTTCTTCGTTAACCATGCAGATTTCCTTCCTGTCTGTCACACAATGTATCTACTATAAAATAAACCCATCTCATTTTCTGAAAAAGTACATTCTTCACGCAATTATGCATTCTTATTCATCATTATAACACAGTAGGCGGTATTTTCAAACAAAAAAAAGCAGATGCGACCTTTCTACGTTTCTATCTATATAAATAACGTAGCTATGCGCCCTGCTTTTTTATAAATTCTGTCCTTATTTTCAGATATGTGACATTCTGTTCCCGGTTCTATCTCAGGAATCTCATCTTATCCCCTTCATCACGCTCTCCGCCCGATCTCTGCTGCATTGGACGTGGTCTGTTCAAAGCACTCCGCAGATTATTTGCCATAGCAGCTTTACACTTGTCACAGAAGCGTCCGCTTGTGATCGGTCTGCCACAGTGTTCACACAACACACCATCTAAAGAAGCTTCCGAGAGGATCAGTCTCTCCTCTTTCACCCACTGTTTGATCTGTTTCACAGAAACATCCATATCCTCTGCCACCTGACTGATGGATGCCTGTGGATGTTCACCGATATAATCTTTCACGCTGCTAAATTTCTTCTCAAGCTTTGCCCTGCATTCAGGGCAAAGCTGTGCGCCACTCATATAATTAAAGAGTTTTCCACAGCCCTTACAATTTCTTACATCCATAGCATATTCCTCCTAAAATCCCTCGCCGATACTGATACATAGGAAATAAATCTCATCCACCCCTGCCTGCAAAAGTACCTCTGCCACTGCATCGATCGTGCTTCCCGTCGTATAGATATCATCTACAATTAATATTTTCCTATATTTTACTATATTTGGTACTAACTGGAAAGCTTTTTTTAGATTTATCTTCCGTTCGACATCATTTAATTCTTTTTGCGGCGTGGTATTCCGGATTCGTTTTACCATGCGCTTTTCCACCGGAAGATTCATTTTTTCTCCCAGAGTCCGCGCAAATACGGCTGCCTGATTATACCCTCTCCCCTTTTCCTTCAAACGGTACATGGGAACGGGTACAATTGCTTCGATCTGTTTTCTTCGGATCCAGTCTCCATAGATGCGCACTGCTTCTTTCGCATAAAAATCTGCATATTCGCGTTTATTACTATATTTAAAACGGTACATGGACTGGCGGATTTCTCCCTGATAAACAAAAACCGCTTTTCCCTGGGAAAAATAGTGTTTTTTCCTCATGCAGTCTGTGCAGTATTCCCTCCTCTGGTCTTCTAATGGCTTGCCACATTTTTTGCAGGACGGTTCCCCGATACAGATCACTTTCTTCCGGCAGTCTTCACATGTATCTTTCCCAACATATATCACCTCATCACAGACAGGGCATCTTGGAGGAAATACAATGTTGGATAACCCCTCTTTTATTTTCATAAAATCCTTTCTAAAAATCTCTCCGGTTTCCATCCTAACACTTTTCTACCCTGCATACTATAAAGGTTTTCTTAAGATTTTAAATCTTTTTCTTATGATCCTCACCGAAAAAATGAGTGTCCTTTACACATTTTTTCTCAAATTCCGGTTGACGAATCCTGTATGAGTGATTATAATTCAATCATTAAAAGCATTAATGCTTTAAAGCATTAAAGGCTATGATCAATGATAAGGAGAATGAATATGAAAAAGATGAACAAAATACTCTCTGTCATGATGGCAGCTGCAATGACAGTTTCCATGACAGCATGCGGCGGCGATACAGCCTCCGACAATACCTCTGCATCTGCTGACAATTCAGCAGCAACAACAGAATCCGCTGCAGCAGGCAGTACCGATGGTCAGAAATATACGATCGGTATTTTACAGCAGTTAGAGCACCCTGCTCTTGACGCTGCTTCCCAGGGCTTTGAGGACGCACTGACAGAGCTGCTCGGTGCAGATAATGTAACATTTGACCTTCAGAACGCACAGGGCGAGCAGGCAAACTGTGCTACCATTGCAAACAATTTTGTTGCCAGCAATTATGATTTAATCCTTGCAAATGCAACCACTGCTTTACAGTGTTCCGCCGCTGCTACAAGCACGATCCCGATTCTCGGAACTTCTGTTACGGATTATGCAACTGCCCTTGAGATTGACGACTGGACAGGTTCTACCGGAAGAAATATCTCCGGAACTTCCGATCTTGCTCCTTTAGATGAACAGGAAGCCATGATCAAAGAATTATTCCCGGATGTAAAAACAGTCGGTATCCTTTACTGTTCCGCAGAGCCAAACTCCAAGTATCAGGCTACCCAGATCGAGGCTGCTTTAGATGCTGACGGCATTGCATACAAAGAATATACTGCTTCTGATTCCAATGATATCACCTCTGTGGTACAGACGGCAGTTTCCGAAGTAGATGTTATTTACATTCCAACAGACAACACAATGGCAAACAACACAGAAACCATCAATAACATCGCTCTTCCGGCAGGTATTCCGATCATTGCCGGTGAGGAAGGCATCTGTTCCGGATGTGGTGTTGCAACGCTTTCTATCAGCTACTATGATATCGGATACACAGCAGGCCAGATGGCTTATGATATCCTTGTAAACGGTGCTGATATCACAACGATGGAGATCAAAACTGCACCACAGGTAACAAAAGAGTACAATGCAGATATTTGTTCCCAGCTTGGAATCACACCTCCTGATGATTATGTTGCAATTGAAACAGAATAATCTTTCATCAATGCAACAAGTTAAAGCTTTAAATCGTTTTAGTATTATGTTATAATATGCCTGCGGTATTTCGTCTCAACAAATACCGCAGGTATTTTATGCTGTGGGTATTTTGTTCTGCAAGCAATTGATTTCATGAATATTGTTTTATATTTGTAGATGATTTTTGCACCAAATAGTTCCGCACAGGCATTTTATAAAAAAATAAGGAGAGATTTCTTATGACGATGATGTTAACAACTTATTTAGCTTCCCTGAGCCCGCTGGCATTGCTCCGTTCCCTGCCGGGCGCATGTGCACAGGGACTCATCTGGGGACTCCTTGCACTCGGAGTCTACATTACTTACAAATTATTGGATTTTGCCGATCTGACCGTCGACGGTTCCATGGCGACCGGAGGTGCAGTCGCCGTTATGCTGATCCGCGCAGGCATGAACCCATGGCTTGCTCTTATCTTTGCTTTTCTTGCAGGAATGGCCGCCGGATTTATCACCGGAATGTTACATACCGCACTCGGAATCCCGGGAATCCTTGCAAGTATCCTGACGCAGATTTCACTTTACTCTATCAACTTAAATATTCTCGGAAGTTCCAATCAGGCAGTCAGCGTTGACAAATACAGCCTTGTTGTGTCACTCCGTTATATTTCGGACTCAACCGCAAGCAAAATCCGTATGTTTACGACCTGTATCCTCTTCTGTGTTGTACTCGTTGCCATTCTCTACTGGTATTTCGGAACAGAGCAGGGACATGCGATCCGTGCAACCGGCTGTAACCGGCAGATGGCAAGAGCGCAGGGAATCAACACTGATTTTCATACCGTACTTGCACTGATGATCTCTAACGGTCTTGTAGGACTTTCCGGTGGACTTTACGCCCAGTATCAGGGAGCAGCGGATGTCAATATGGGACGTGGTGCGATCGTTATCGGACTTGCTGCTGTTATCATTGGCGATGTCCTCTTTGGAAAAATGTGTGCCGGCAAAAAAATTGCATTTGCTTACACACTGCTCTCCGTCATTGCCGGAGCTATCCTGTACTACCTTGTTTTAAGTGTTGTTTTATGGTTGAAATTCCCATCCGACGACCTGAAATTATTCTCTGCAATTGTAGTAGCTATCTTCCTTTCAATCCCGTATCTGAAAGCGAAACATAGCAGGAAAGGAGTGGCAAAATAATGGCTGAAATGTTAAAAATCGATCATATCTGCAAAACATTTAACGCTGGTACGATCAATGAAAAAGTTGCTTTAAACGGAGTTGATCTGACATTAGAAGATGGCGATTTTGTCACTGTTATCGGTGGTAACGGTGCTGGAAAATCCACAACTTTAAACGCTGTCGCAGGTGTCTGGCCAGTGGATTCCGGTAAAATTTTTATTGGCGGTGATGATGTCACAAAATTATCCGAATACAAGCGTGCCAAATATTTATTCCTTCAATTCTACCAAGCCATACTTTCCCGAGGTAGCATTA
>OGLI01001971.1_pt1 | contig 11251 bp, 10 predicted proteins | sample 1572661 | NCBI WGS metagenome assembly OGLI01 (sample SAMEA2581901, study PRJEB24529) | metagenome | biome: Human gut stool | place: China | collected 2011 | reverse complement strand
GCCGATTTGGAATGGATTTTGCATCGTAACTGTGAAGGTACTGAACAGTTACGTTTGATTTAAGATGAGGGGATTTTTATGTGGACGAAAGAGATGTTTGGAACCGATGTATATCATCTGGTTGCTGCGTTTATTATTTATAGTATGCTTGGGTGGCTTGTAGAGTCGATCTATATGTCCATCTGTAATAAGAAGTTAACGAACCGTGGATTCGGTAAAGGACCGTTCTGCCCGATCTATGGATTCGGAGCAGTTATCGGATATCTGGTGCTTCGGCCATTATCAAGTAATCCATTTCTGCTTTACTGTGCGGGAGCCATTATGGCTACTGTATTCGAATATCTGGTAGGACGGCTGATGCTTAAGATTTTCGGTGAAGTATGGTGGGACTATACAAATAAGCCATGTAATTTCCAAGGGTTGATCTGCCTGGAAAGCACCATCGCATGGGGGTTTTATGCAATTATCATTATCACCTTCCTGCATGGCAAGGTGATGGGACTGATTGACCGTTATGATATGCAGCTTGGAAAGCGGTTCTGCGTGATCGTGCTTTGTATTGTGATGATTGATTATCTGTTTCAGTTTGCAAAGCTGTCCAGCATTGATTTTAAAAGGAGCAGGGAACGGATTGCGGATTTTTACGAGAGCATCCGCACGAAGTGGTAGATGTAAACTAAAGCTGCGTTAGCAGCGGTTTTACGAATGAGGTACTGAATAGTTACTGATTTTGTAACTATTCAGTACAGATCGAAGCATTTACTGCTGAGACCGTAAGATAATGATTCAGTAATGCAAAATCCCATCGGCGAAGCCGATTTGGAATGGATTTTGCATCGTAACTGTGAAGGTACTGAACAGTTACCTGATTTTTTTATAATGTACATGACCGCCGGCAGAGATTTTTCAGGTTCTCTGCCGGCTGATTCATTTTTAAAGCAGCAGGAACATATTTATAGGTATAGAGTTTGACCGGGGAGAGATTGCCTTGAGAACAATGATGAAGAAACTGCTATGCGGTATGATAACATTCCTGCTGTTGGTATCTATGCCGATTCCGGTTATGGCGGCACCGGAAATTGATGCGCCGTCGTACATTCTGATGGAAGCTTCTACGGGAAAAGTGATCTGTGAACAGAATGCAGATGAACGGAGAAGTCCTGCCAGCATTACGAAAATTATGACCCTGCTGCTGATTTTTGATTATCTGAATACGGGACGCGTAACCCTGCAGAGCGAGGTGACAACAAGTGCCTATGCGAAGTCTATGGGGGGTTCGCAGGTGTTTCTTGAAGAGGGAGAAGTACAGACACTGGAAACCATGATTAAGTGCATTGCAGTAGCCTCAGGAAACGATGCGAGTGTGGCGGTGGCAGAGTTCCTTGCAGGAAGTGAAGCGGAATTTGTGAAGCTGATGAATCTGCGGGCCGAGGAGCTTGGGATGGAGAACACGCACTTTGAGGATTGCTGTGGTCTTACCGATTCCGATGGTCACTATTCCAGTGCCAGGGATGTGGCAATCATGTCACGGGAGCTGATCACGAAGCATCCGGAGGTGTTAAACTATACCGGTATCTGGATGGAGGATATTGTGCATGAAACGGCACAGGGAACCTCCGGCTTTACCCTGTCAAGTACGAATAAGCTGTTGAAAATGTATGAATACACCACAGGCTTAAAAACCGGTTCCACAAGTAAGGCGAAATACTGTCTGTCTGCAACGGCAAGCAGGGATAATATAGATCTGATTGCGGTTGTCATGGGATCTTCCAATAATAAGGTGCGGTTCCAGGACGCCATGTCGTTACTGACCTATGGTTACAGCATCAGCTCCCTTTATGAGGATAAGAATGAAGAACAACTGCCACATCTTACAGTGAATGGCGGCGTGGAAGATACCGTCGCACTTGCCTATCAGGGACCGTTCCGGTATCTGGATACGGAAGGGCAGGTATTGTCCGGAATTGAGAAGAAGATTGTGCTGCCGGAAAGCGTCGAAGCACCGGTACAGGAAGGCGAGGCGGTTGGAGAAGCTGTGTACTTATTAAACGGAAACCGGATTGGCAGTGTTTCCATTGTGACAGGGCAGACGGTTGACAAGGCCGTTTATAAAGACTATTTGCAAAAAGTATGGAGAATGTTTTATACTGTTTAAATATGAAAAAGGAACTTTATGAGTATTATAAACTATGGAATAGAGTTCCTTTGCAAACGTATGGAATGGTTCATATCGGAAAGGATGGAATATGATGAAAATACTGTTGGCATTTATCCTGATCCTTGCCCTTTTTTTTATCGTGGTTATGGTCATTGACTGTAACCGGTTCGTCATACGGGAATACCGCTGTGAAGACAAGAGGCTTAAGAAGCCTCTTAAAATTGTGCAGTTATCGGATCTTCATAACAAGTCCTTTGGAAAAGATAACAGCCGCCTGATTCATGCCATCCGGGAGCAGAATCCGGATCTCATTATTGTGTCCGGTGATATGTACACCTCTCTCCCTGGAAAGGAAACGATAGCGGCGCAGAAGCTGATGGAGGAGCTTGCAAAGAGCTATTCCGTTTATTATGCCAATGGCAATCATGAGCAGAAAACCAGGGAAGAAACGGAAGAGTTCGGAAGTCTGTATGAGGACTATCGGAAAAAGCTTTCCGGAATGGGAATTCATTTTCTGTCGAATGAGCATGTTTATCTGAAGGATTATAATATCAGCCTGTATGGTCTTGAAATTCACAGGCGCTATTACAGAAAGTTCCGTAAGCAGATTCTCGGAGCGGATCGGGTGCAGGAGTACCTGGGAGTGCCGGATCCGGGCTCCTTTCATATGATGATTGCCCATAATCCGGATTTCTTTGAGGATTATGCGGCGTGGGGCGCAGATCTTGTATTTGCGGGGCATGTGCACGGCGGGCTGATGCGGCTCCCGGTTCTGGGCGGCGTGATTGCCCCTTCCATGAAGCTGTTTCCGAAATATGATGGAGGGGAATTCCATGAGGGAAATGCCGCCATGATTTTAAGCCGTGGACTGGGAACGCATACGCTTCCGATCCGGATTTTCAACCCGGGCGAACTCGTGGTTGTAAAGTTGACGCCTTAAACGAGAAATGGTACACTAATAAAGTTGTGATTTACAAATGAGGTTCTGAATAGTTATGTGATTTCTTTAATGACAAGATCCGGTAAGGGGTACATGATGGAGAAGTTGAATACGAAATTATTTGATCATACGATATTAAAGGCAGATGCCACAAAGGAAGCAGTTTTAAAGGTCTGCCGGGAAGCGAAAGAATACAATTTTATGTCCGTGTGCGTGAATGGCTTTTATACAGTACTGGTGAAGAAGGAACTGGAAGGAACGGATGTAAAGGTCTGTACCGTAGTCGGATTCCCTCTCGGACAGATGAGTACGAAAGCAAAAGCCATGGAGGCTGCGATTGCCGTTGAGGATGGTGCAGATGAAATTGATATGGTCATCAATGTGGCTGCATTAAAGGATGGCGAAGAAGAAACAGTATATCAGGACATTCTGGCGGTCCGCAGGGCATGTGAGAAGCAGACACTGAAGGTCATTATCGAGACCTGTCTGTTAACGGATGATGAGAAGCGGACAGCCTGTCGGCTTGCCGAAAAGGCAGGGGCAGACTTTGTGAAGACCTCGACCGGATTTTCCACAGGAGGGGCAACCACAGAGGATGTTGCTCTGATGCGCAGTGAAGTCGGAACATGCTTAGGGGTAAAGGCATCCGGTGGAATCAGGGATAAGGAAACTGCGCAGAGAATGATCGATGCCGGAGCAAGCCGTCTCGGAACGAGTGCAACGATTGCAATCTGCAGCTAAAGGAGCATAGATATGGCGATATCGGTAAAGCTGGAGGCATTTGAAGGCCCCTTAGATCTACTGTTACATCTGATTGAAAAGAATAAGGTCGATATTTATGATATTCCCATTGTGATGATTACGGAGCAGTACCTGGACTACATAAAGGCCATGGAAACGGAAGATATGAATGTGATGAGTGAATTCCTTGTCATGGCGGCAACACTTCTTGATATTAAATGCCGGATGCTTCTTCCGAAGGAAGTCAACGAAGAGGGAGAAGAAGAGGATCCGAGAGCAGAGCTTGTACAGAAGCTGTTGGAATACAAGATGTACAAGTATATGGCGTATGAATTAAAGGATCGTCAGGTGGATGCGGCAAAGACCTGGTTTAAGGACAAGACACTGCCTAAGGAGATCGAGGATTACCGTCCTCCGATTGATATGCAGGAGTTACTGGGAGATGCCGATTTGGGAAAACTGCAGGAGCTTTTCCATATGGTGATGCGTCGGCAGGAGGACAAGATTGATCCGGTACGAAGTACCTTTGGCAAGATTGAAAAGGATGAAATCGACATGGATTTAAAGACTGCTTATGTGGAGGATTATCTTCTGACGCATAAGAGCTTCAGTTTCATGGATCTGATGGAAAAGCAGCGCAGCAAGATGGAGATCATCGTCACCTTTATGGTGATCCTTGAGCTTATGAAAACGGGCAAAATCACGATTGTGCAGGAAGATATCTTTGATGATATCTGGATCACATCAAAGGCAGGATAGAGAAAGAGAGTTTTAAGATGGATAAGAAGGAACAGAAAGCCGTACTCGAGGCCGTTTTATTTACCATTTGAGGGGCCGTAGATATTGAACGGCTTGCAGCTGTACTGGAAATCAGTAAAAAGGAAACAAAAGAGCTCCTGCTGGAAATGAAAGCAGACTATGATAAGAAGGACAAGGGAATTACCCTGATGGAGCTGGAAGATTCCTTTCAGATGTGCACGAAGTCGGAAATGTACGAGTATCTGATTAAAATTGCAAAGACACCGCGTAAGTATGTGCTGACCGATACGCTTCTTGAAACACTATCTATCATTGCCTATAAGCAGCCGATTACCAGAGCAGAAATCGAACGTGTCCGAGGGGTCAGCTGTGACCATGCCGTGAACCGTTTAGTAGAATTTGGACTGATTGCGGAGGTCGGACGTATGGATGCACCGGGGAAGCCACTTCTGTTCGGTACAACCGAAGAGTTTTTAAGAAGCTTTGGCGTGAAGTCCTTAGAGGAATTGCCGGAATTATCCGCTGTCCAGATCGAGGAATTCAAACAGCAGGCAGAGGCCGAAGTGGACGGTGACGTTCAGGTGGATGTATAAAGCAGAAAATGACGGATGCTCTGGCGGATGCAGTAAGGAAGTGTAATGGCATCGATGGAATCCGGAACATGGATGCTTTCCTTATAGTAAAGAGTATCATCCAGATAATAGCGGATTTCACCAATCTTCTGGCCGTTACGCACGGGTGCGGTCAGAGTCTTTTCATATTCATATTGTACCTGAAAATGTTCTCCTTGTTTAAGGAGAATTTTTTTGTTTACGAAAGCTTCATCCCTTTTAATATAAGGCGTTTCAGAAAGAGCAGCATTCCAGATATCGCCGGCTCCGTCACAGACCGGAACGGGGGGAAGATCTGAAGAGGAAAGCAGGGCTTCCTGTAAGGTGTGTGTCGTATAATTTTCAAGGCCGTAGCTCATCAGCTTTTTGGTATCGGACCATTTGTAGGATTTATTATTCGGCCAGCCGCAGGCCAGCAGGGCAACGACAAAGGTACGATCCTCCTGCCGTAAGGAGCCGACATAGCAGTAGCCGGCGTTGGCGGTGAAGCCGGTTTTACCGGAGAGGGCGCCTTCCATCATGGATAAAAGTGCGTCCATCTGATACATAATCCTCACCGGACTTCTGAAAGCCGGTAAAGGAATGTGAGGCAGTGCGGGTGATTGTAAGGAATTCTTCCTTTTTGGGAGAAGAGGTGATGCAGTAGGACATGATCCTGGCCAGGTCTGCAGCTGTGGTGGAGTGAATGTGTGTCTGACCGTCCGTGGAAGTGGAGACAGCATCCAGTCCGTTTGGTGTGATGAAGAAGGTATTATCACAGCCGATTTTCCTGGCTTTCCGGTTCATCATATCTGCAAATTCCCCGGTGCTTCCGGCAATGTGCTCGGCGATGATGACAGCAGAATCATTGTGGGATTCCAGCATCAGGGAATAAAGCAGATCCTCTAAACGGAAGAATTCCCCGGAACGGGCCCCGAGATGGACCTTGGGCATGCCTGATGCATATGAGGAGACTTCCGCGTAATCGTTCAGATCTCCGTTTTCCAGCGCGAGAATGCAGGTCATGATTTTGGTGGTGCTTGCCATCGGAAGAATTTCGTATCCGTTCTTTTCGTATAAGATACGTCCGGATTCCGCATCCATTAATACGGCGGATTTTGCATAGAGGGTAAGAGAGGGCTGCACAGAGGGATCAATGACTGCGAAGGGAACCCTGGGTTCAGAAAGTGTCTGGGGCAAATCGAAGGATACAGAAGTATTAAGAGCATCCCCGGCTGCATGTTCCGGAAGTATTCCGGGAAGAGAGCAGAGAATGAGAAACAACAGGCAGAAGAAAATGGATAAAAAATATCGTTTCTTTTGGAACATAGGGGGATCCTTTTACGAAACAGACTTATCTTATATCTATGCGTGGAAAAAGAAAGATATGTGTAACTGTGGAGGACCGGACAGTCACAGATATATGAAAGCACACGGGTAAAATTTTTGTAAAAAATTTGCAGAAAAAGCAAATTTGTCCTATGCGTTTTAAAAACTTTGTGTTATACTACCATAGATGATTTATGGGGTGCAATGCGCCCTTTAATACGTTATCATTTATTTAATATAAAAATGGAGGGCTGAAGAATATGAGTACTACTTCACAAGCGAGTCAAAGAATTGCTTCTTTACTCGATGACAACAGTTTCGTTGAAATTGGCGCCATGGTTACAGCCAGAAGCACCGACTTTAATCTGAAACAGACTGAGACTCCTTCTGACGGTGTTATCACCGGTTATGGAGTAATTGGTGGTAATCTTGTTTATGTATACAGCCAGGATGCTTCCGTATTAAACGGCAGCGTTGGCGAAATGCATGCAAAGAAAATTGCCAATCTTTATGACCTTGCACTGAAGACTGGAGCACCTGTAATTGGCCTCATTGAATCCGCAGGTTTAAGATTACAGGAAGCAACCGATGCATTAAACGGTTTTGGTGAAATCTATAAAAAGCAGGTATTAAGTTCAGGCGTGATTCCACAGATTACCGCTATTTTCGGCAGCTGCGGCGGCGGCCTTGCTTTAATCCCGACCTTAACGGATTTTACCTTCATGGAAGAGAGCAAGGCAAAATTATTTGTAAACGCTCCCAATGCATTAGATGGAAATGTGGTTACCAAGTGTGACACTGCATCTGCTGCATTCCAGAGTGAAGAAGCAGGCAATGTAGATGTTGTTGCGGATGAAGCAACCGTACTTGCAAAGATCAGAGAGCTTGTAAGCATGCTTCCTGCAAACAATGATGACGATGCATTCTTTGAGGACTGTACCGATGATCTGAACAGAGCTTGTGAGAATATGGAAGGTGCTGTAGCAGATCCTGCCATCGCTCTTTCACAGATTTCCGATAACGGACAGGTATTTGAAGTAAAGAGTGCTTATGCCAAGGAGATGGTTACTGCCCTGATTAAGTTAGACGGCGTTACCGTTGGTGCTGTAGCAAACCGTACCGCTTTATATGACGAGAACGGCGAAGCAGAGAAGTTCGATGCGGTTCTTACTCCTGCAGGATGTGAGAAGGCTGCTGATTTTGTTAACTTCTGTGATGCGTTCGGTATCCCGGTATTATCCCTTACCAATGTAAAGGGTTACAAGGCTGACAAGTGTGCAGAGAAGAAGATTGCAAAAGCTGCAGCAAAGCTTACTTATGCATTTGCAAATGCAACCGTTCCGAAGGTAAACGTGATTGTTGGTGAAGCTTTCGGAAGTGCTTATGTCGCAATGAATTCCAAGGCAATTGGTGCAGATATCACCATGGCATATCCGGATGCTAAGATCGGTTCCATGGATGCCAAGCTTGCTGCCAGGATCATCTGTGATGGTCAGGGGGCAGACGCTATTGATGCCTGTGCAAAGGAATATGCTGAGCTGCAGAACAATGTAACAAGTGCAGCAAAGAGAGGATATGTTGATCAGATCATTGAGCCTGTTGACACGAGAAAGTATGTCATCGGCGCATTTGAAATGCTCCTTACAAAGAGCGAAGACAGACCGGCAAAGAAGCACGGCACAGTATAGAAAGGAATTGCTTAATATGAAAAAACATTTATTAGTATTAGGTATGATCATCTGTATGCTTGGTCTGACTGCATGTGGAAGCTCCAAAGCAGACGATACCAGTTACCTTTCTACCGAAGATGCATTATCCTGTGCAGAGTACTATTTTGACGGACTCAGCCAGATGAGCAGCGAACAGCTGGAAGAAGCAGAAAAGCAGGGCTATGATGTTTCTGTTTTCAAGAGTGCATATTCCAGTTATGAAAGCAGCATCGATGAAATCGGTGTGGTAACCGGCATGGGTGAACTGAAGCAGAACACCATGGATGCAGATATGACAGAAGGAACTATCCTTGCTGTTGTAGAAGGAACCGACCATAACGCTACGGTAGAAGTTATTTATGAGAAGAGTGCGTTAACCAGTCTTACTGTAAATACCGTTTATACCTTTGGCGAAAGCATGGAGAAGGCTGCACTGAATACACTTCTCGGTATGGGAACCGTATTCTGTGTTTTAATTCTGATCAGTCTTTTAATCAGCTGCTTTAACTTCATCCCGAAGATCCAGGCAGCCTTTAAGAAGAAGGATAAGAAAGAAGAACCTAAAACTGCAGCAGTCGATCATACCATTGCGCAGATTATTGAAAAAGAAGAACAGGCAGACGATACAGAGCTTGTTGCAGTCATTGCAGCAGCGATTGCAGCCAGCCAGGGAGCTTCTTCTACAGATGGTTTTGTAGTAAGAAGTATCAGAAAACATTAATCACTAATTTAGGAGGATTTTACAATGAAGAATTATACAATTACCGTTAACGGCAACGTATATGATGTAGTAGTAGAAGAAGGCGCATCCACAGGAGCACCGGTAGCAGCACCCGCAGCACCGAAGGCAGCTCCCAAGGCAGCTCCTGCTGCAGCACCGAAGGCAGCAAGCGCTGGTGCCGGCTCTATCAAGGTAGAAGCTGGTGCAGCCGGTAAGGTATTCAAGATCGAAGCTTCTGTTGGACAGGCAGTTAAGAAGGGTGATCCGGTCGTCGTAGTAGAAGCTATGAAGATGGAAATTCCTGTAGTAGCTCCGGAAGATGGTACCGTAGCAAGTATCGACGTAGCAGTTGGTGATGCTGTAGAGGCAGGCGCAACACTTGCAACATTAAACTAATGAGATCTTGTAGCTACGAAACCAACAGGAGGTAAAAGAAATGGATTATATTGTAACAACACTGGACAACCTGATTCATCAGACCGCGTTCTTTAATCTGACCTGGGGTAATTACCTGATGATCGTTGTAGCATGTGTGTTCCTTTATCTTGCAATTGCTAAGGAGTTTGAACCGTTACTTCTTTTGCCTATTGCATTCGGTATGTTACTTGTTAATATCTATCCGGATATTATGATGCATATCGAAGATTCGCCGAATGGAACCGGTGGTCTTTTGTATTATTTTTATCTCTTAGATGAATGGGCAATCATGCCTTCCCTGATTTTCATGGGTGTAGGTGCGATGACTGACTTCGGTCCCCTGATTGCAAATCCTAAGAGCTTCTTACTTGGTGCTGCAGCACAGTTTGGTATTTTTGCAGCATACTTCGGAGCAATTGCTATGGGCTTTAATGATAAGGCTGCAGCAGCAATCTCCATCATCGGTGGAGCCGATGGTCCTACTTCCATTTTCCTTGCAGGAAAGCTGGGACAGACCGCCCTCCTTGGACCGATCGCCGTAGCAGCATATTCTTATATGTCGCTGGTACCGATTATCCAGCCGCCTATTATGAAGCTGCTCACAACAGAAAAAGAAAGAAAGATTAAGATGGGACAGCTTCGTCCTGTATCGAAGCTTGAGAAGATCCTGTTCCCGATCATCGTTACGATCGTAGTAAGCCTGATCCTTCCTACCACAGCTCCCCTTGTTGGTATGCTGATGTTAGGTAACCTGTTCAGAGAATCCGGTGTGGTTCGTCAGTTAACCGATACCGCATCCAATGCATTAATGTACATCGTAGTTATCCTTCTTGGTACATCCGTAGGTGCTACTACAAGTGCAGAAGCATTCCTGAACCTGGATACGCTGAAGATCGTTGCTCTTGGTCTTATTGCATTCGCATTCGGTACCGCAGCAGGTGTTCTGTTCGGTAAGCTGATGTGTGTTGCCACCAAGGGTAAGGTTAACCCGCTGATTGGTTCTGCCGGAGTCTCCGCAGTACCTATGGCTGCCAGAGTTTCACAGAAGGTTGGTGCAGAGGCTGATCCTACGAACTTCCTTCTGATGCATGCAATGGGACCTAACGTAGCCGGAGTTATCGGTACTGCAGTCGCAGCCGGTACATTTATGGCTGTATTCGGCGTATTCTAAATTAAATCGTAACTGTTCAGTACCTTCACAGTTACATTAAATCAAATATTATGGAGGAAAATAAAATGGCAGATCAGGTTAAAAAGCCGGTTGGAATTATGGAAACCGTTCTTCGTGATGCACATCAGTCTCTGATTGCAACAAGAATGCCTACCGAAATCATGCTTCCAATCGTTGACAAGATGGATAAAGTTGGCTATCATTCCGTAGAGTGCTGGGGTGGAGCTACTTTCGATGCTTCCCTTCGTTTCCTGAAAGAGGATCCGTGGGACAGACTTCGTAAATTAAGAGATGGATTCAAGAATACTAAGCTTCAGATGCTTTTCAGAGGTCAGAACATCTTAGGATACAGACCTTACGCAGATGACGTTGTATATGCTTTCGTAGAGAAGTCAATTGCAAACGGTATTGATGTAATCCGTATTTTCGACTGCTTGAACGATCTTCGTAACTTACAGGCTGCAGTAGATGCTACCGGGAAGATTAAGAAGCAGGAAGGCAGAGGTGAAGCACAGGTTGCTTTATCCTATACCTTAGGCGATGCTTATACCTTAGAATATTGGGCAGATATGGCTAAGAAGATTGAAGAGATGGGTGCTGATTCCATTTGTATTAAGGATATGGCAGGTCTGCTTGTTCCTTACAAGGCTGCAGAGCTTATCAAGGCGATGAAGGAGAACACCAAGCTCCCGATCCAGCTTCATACCCATTATACT
>OGLI01001966.1_pt1 | contig 11277 bp, 10 predicted proteins | sample 1572661 | NCBI WGS metagenome assembly OGLI01 (sample SAMEA2581901, study PRJEB24529) | metagenome | biome: Human gut stool | place: China | collected 2011 | reverse complement strand
TGAATATACCGCAAGAATTATATGAAAGCGCTATGATAGATGGTGCTAATGCATGGCAGAGGTTTAGAAAAATAACCTTACCATATATGTTATTTGTTACAGGACCATATTTATTAACACAGTTTACAGGAAATCTTAATAACTTTAATGTGATTTATCTCTTATCATGTGGCGAACCTACATCAGCAAAACTTTCAGGAAATGCAGGATACACGGATTTGCTTGTAACATGGCTGTATAAGATGACTATAAATCAGACGAATTATAAGATGGCTGCTGTAATTGGTATTATGGTGTTTATTGTTGTGTCGGTTGTGTCGTTGGTAGTTTATAATCTGCTGCCATCTATTAAAGATGAGGAGGGATTTCAATAATGACTAAGGAAAAAAAATTACATAAACAACATAAAAAACTAGATAATGCAATAATATATGTTGTGTTGATACTTATAAGTATAATATGGTTGTTTCCATTTTTTTGTATAGTAATGCAGAGCTTACATCCTCTTTCAGAAGGTGGTGGAATATCAGGTAATATTTTCCCGACTAGCCATTTTTCGTTCGAGAATTACAAGTATTTATTTACTGCATCACCAGAGTTTTTGGGATGGTACAAAAATACTTTTATAATTGCTTTCTTTGTTGCGATAGGACAGACCTGTATGGTTCTTATGGTCAGCTACGCTTTATCAAGAATGAGATTTAAGGGTAGAAATTTTATCATGAGATTTTGGCTTATTCTGGGAATGTTTCCGGGATTCCTTTCTATGATTTGTTTGTATTTCCTTTTAAAACAGTTTGGTCTTACACAGGATGGAGCGGTTCCGGGGTTGATTTTAATTGGAGTTGCAAGCTCAGGAATGGGATATTATGTATGTAAGGGATATTTTGATACAATTCCAAAATCTCTGGATGAGGCTGCAAGAATTGATGGAGCAACACGTTCAAGAATATTTTTTACAATGATTTGTCCACTAGCCAAACCAATGATTATTTATACCGCTTTGACAGCTTTTATGGCTCCGTGGAATGACTATATTTTTGCTTCTTATGTTGCTTTTGGAAAGTCAAGCAAATACAATGTTGCCGTTGGTTTGTTCCAATGGATTAATAACAATGATTATCAGGGATTTTTTACCAGATTCTGTGCTGGTGGTGTAACAGTAGCCATCCCTGTAACCATACTATTCCTTCTTTTACAGAAATACTATGTTGAGGGCGTTACTGGTGGAGCTGTAAAGGGATAAAAATGATGTTTTATAATTACAGAAATTGCCATGCTGTAGCGTGGCAATTTTTGTACGATTTGATTATAAGGAGACTAAATGATAAAAAATAAATTAGAGAAAAATATAATATGCGTAATGCTTGCAGTGACAGTAATAATTAGTACGATTATGTGTGATTCAGATTATATATATGCTTCAACATCTGTGTCTGGAGTAGATAAAATAGCTGGGTTATCAGATGATTTTTATAGAGGTGCAGATATTTCTTCTGTATTGGCTTTAGAAAATAGCGGTGTTGAGTATAAATACCCGGATGGAACAAAAGCAGATATATTTGATATTTTATCAGGGGCAGGAATAAATTATGTGCGAATCAGAATATGGAATAATCCGTATGATTCGGAAGCACCATATAAAGGTTATGGTGGAGGAAATAATGACCTGTATGTAGCTAAAGTACTCGGTAAAAGGGCAACTGATGCTGGTATGAAAGTTTTTATAGATTTCCATTATTCGGATTTTTGGACTGACCCAGCAAAACATTATGCACCAAAAGCATGGGCTGATTATAGTTTAGCATATAAGAAAGATGCAATTTATAATTATACATATGATTCATTATCAGAGCTTATAAATTATGGTGTGGATGTTGGAATGGTTCAGATTGGTAATGAAACAAATGGTTCTTTGTGTGGTGTAGGAGGACAATTTGATGGAGTATGGGATTTAAGCACTGGAGTTGCAGAACTCATGCAACAAGGTTGTTATGCAGTAGACGATATAAATACCAGGTATAATAAAGATGTTTTAAAAGTATTACATTTTACACGTTTGATAGCAGATGGAGAATGGTTTGCAGATAAGGTTGATAAGTTAGGTGTTGATTATGACGTATTTGCAGCTTCTTTTTATCCTATGTGGGATGGTACAGTAGAAGATATGAATACAGTGTTATCAAACATTGCTACTAAATATAATAAGAAAGTTATGGTAGCAGAAACAGCTTATCCTTATACATTTGTAGATGCGGATGGATCTGTTAATAATATAAATGATGCTTCGGCAATGAGATATTCAAATTATGATGTCAGTTTGGCAGGACAGACACAGTCTCTTTATGAGGTTATTAAGGGAGTGTCGGATATAAATAATATAAAAAGTGGATATGGTTTAGGTGTATTTTATTGGGAACCGGCATGGATTGGTACAGATAGTTCTACATGGGGAACATATGGAAGTGGATGGGCTTCATCTGTTTCGGAAAACTATGAGAGATTATTTAGCTCAACAGCTAATGAATATTCAACAACAGATCAGGGAAGTTCTTGGGATAATATGACATTATTTGATGTTGATGGAAAGGCAACCAGTGCATTGTATGTATTTAATGATGTACTTGGAAAGAACAGTATACTAACAGGAAAGTAGAAAAAATATTTTATAATATAATCTTAATATCTCTCACATATTGTATATTATCAATTTGTGGGAGATATTTGTCATAAAGTATATGGAGGATTATTATGAATAAATTCAGAGAGCAGAAAGTAGAGATTAGACCTATAGACAACCTTAATAAAAATTTCATTTGTGGTATGGATGCTTCGGAGGTTTTAGCAGAAGAAAAAAGTGGTGTGATTTATTATGATTATGAAGGTAATGAGCAGGATATATTTAAGACACTTTCAGAATCTGGTGTGAATTATATCAGACTCCGCGTGTGGAATGATCCATATGATGAGGATGGACATGGTTATGGTGGAGCAAATGCAGATCTTAAAACGGCAATAGAACTTGGAAAACGTGCAACAGCTTATGGTATGAAGGTATGTGTTGATTTCCATTATTCTGATTTTTGGGCAGACCCGAACAGACAGCTTGCACCGAAAACGTGGATGAATTATTCGCCAGAAAAAAAAGAAGCAGCATTATATCAGTTTACGATAGATAGTCTGGCACGTATAATAGAATCCGGTGTAGATGTAGGAATGATTCAGGTGGGAAATGAAATCAACAATGGAATGTCGGGTGAGAAAGATGTATCTGTTGTTAATAAGCTGCTTAAGGAAGGTGTAAGGGCTGTCAGAAATCTGGCTAAAAAATACAAAAAAGATATAAAAGTTGCACTTCATTATACACTTATCAAGGATGCTGAAGGTATTGCAAAAATTGTTGAAAAACTGAATCAGGATGAGGTTGATTATGATATTTTTGGAATGTCGTATTATCCTATGTGGGATGGAACTAACGAAAATATGCAGAATGTTGCGAGAAATATAATTGAGAACTATGGTAAGAATGTTATTATTGCAGAGACATCATACTGTTTCACAACTGAAACTGGGGATGGATTTAAAAATGCTTTTGTTGGAGATGAGAATCTGGTAGAAGGATATGATGCAAGTGTTGAGGGGCAGGCAACTATAATAAGAGATATATGCGAAGCAGCAAATGACGCTGGATTGATAGGGGTATTTTATTGGGGTGGTACATGGGTGCCAGTCGAGGAATATGATAAGAATGCTACTAATGCTGATGAAGTACTTGCGTCTAATAGAGAGAAATGGGAAAAATTCGGAAGTGGATGGGCATGTAAATGTGTTGGAGACTATGATGAATTTTCTAAGAATTATGGTGGTTCGGAATGGAATAATCAGGCAATGTTTGACTTTAATGGACATCCATTACAATCGTTGAAAGTGTTCAAATATATTCGTGAATGAAGTATAAGCTGGAATCAAATGAGAAATGACGAGGTTTGTGGAGATTGCTGACGGATATATTTAATGAGGAAAAGAAAAATGGGTACATTTGAAATTAAAGAAAATTTCTATTTGAATGGAGATTAGATACAAATAATATCAGGAGGAGTGCATTATTTTAGAATAGTGCCTGAATTTACAATTATTGGATAGGGGACACATCAATATCTATATGTTTATAGGTGGTACTAATTGGGGCTTTATGAACGGTTCAAATTATTATGATGAGTTGACACCTGATGTTACGAGCTACGATTATGATGCATTGCTTACTGAGGATGGCAGATTTACGGACAAGTATTATGCTTTCAGAAATGTTATCTTGAAATATTTAAGTACAGATAAGAAAAAAGAATGTGATGAGCTTCTAATCAGACTACAGGAAAATTCTGTATCCGCAAGGGAGTACGGAGCCATTAAGGTAAACCGTATTGCAGGCTTGTTTGATAATTTGGATAACATATCTAAAAGGATAGAGATGTTGTCGCCCGACATAGCTTTTTGGAAAATAGGCTGCACACTGATTCTTAGTGCGCAGCCCATTCTGTTATTTTTTAGTTGCACCATATTTCAAATATTTGAAAACCTTAAGGGATTCAAGAGGATGTCCATTAAAATCGAACATTGCCTGATTGTCCCATGAACAACCACCGTAATATTTTCCTGCATCGTCAGGATCGTAATCGCCGGCATAGCTGCTTGCCCAGCCACTTCCGTATTTTTCCCATATAGCTGAATTATCAGATGTAGCGGAGCCGACAGGAATCCAAGTTCCTTCCCAGTAGAAAACACCCGTTGCTCCAGCTTCATTAGCCGCAGCAAAAACATCTCTGACCATGTCAGCCTGACCTTGGACTGTAGCAGGATAGCCGTCCACAATATCATCTGTGCCGACCAGACTGTTTGCGCAACCATCACCATCCTCTGAGGTATAGCAGTATGATGTCTCGGCTATCATTACCTTTTTCTTGAAGTTATCTTTTATATCTTTCACAACACTTTTCATATTGTCCATTGTACCATCCCAGAAAGGATAAAATGATAGGCCTATTATATCATAATCGAGCTTTTCATCCTGTAGATTGCTGACAAGTCCGTGGACTTCTCCAGAGTTTGAAATATTGGTATAATGAACTACTATCTGTATATCTTTACCATATTCCTTTGATTTCTCGCGTACGGCTTTACTTCCTGATTTGAGTAATTGTACTACAGCATCAGGCTTAACAGCATCGCACATGCCATTGTTTATTTCGTTACCAATTTGAACCATTTCCACATCAACACCGGCATCTATAATTTTATTCAGAGAATCTTTGGTGAAATCATAGAGTGCATCACTTTTTTCATCAATGTCCATGCCTTCCCAGGCTTTTGGAGTATGTTGTCTCTTAGGGTCGGCCCAAAAATCGGAGTAGTGAAAATCGATGCATACTTTCATTCCATATTTGGTAGCTCTTTGTCCTAGTTTTATAGCAGTATCCACATCATTATTGCCACCGCCGTAGCCGTTACCGTCTTTGTCGTATGGATCGTTCCAGACTCTGAGTCGGATATAATTGACGCCTGATTCGGCAAGTGTTTCAAATACATCCTGTTCTTTTCCATCATAATTGTAATATTTTACTCCACTGTTTTCGAGTGCCTGAACTGATGAAGCATCCATTCCACGGATGAAATCATTTGCAATATCGTCGATTGCCTTTACTTCAATTTCTGACGTTTCAGATTTTTTTGGCAGCTCAAATGTGGTTACATCACCAATATCTGTTGATGGTTTTTTGGTATTCTCTCCACCACAGCCTGTTAGTGATGTGATACAAAGGGCAGCACACAGACCAAGCGCCACAAGTTTACTGTGCATTAATTTCATATACATTCCTCCATTTGCATATTGATTTTGTTAATCGGTGTTTGTATTATCGCGCAACCGTTTACATTATTATATTCATAACTGCATTAATGGTCAAATGCTTAGCGTAAATATATAGAAACTGTGTAATGGCAGGAATTGCACACTTTGCATGAAAAACCAAAGAATAGTATGCAAAATAAAATATTATTTTATGAAATTGGACTTTATAACTATATATATAGGTAAAAGTGACGAAAATCACACAATTTCATGAAGCATATCCACAATCACTTCTCTGCAATGAGCTCCGAGATGCTTTTGTTCCTCTTTACTGAGTGCTGCCGGATCAATAGGAGTGCCGTATCGGATAACCACATGATTCTTTTTGACCCATGGAAGGTGATCCTCAAATATTTCATTTGTTCCCATGATTGCCATTGGCACTATCTTGCATTTGCTCTTTGTGGCAATCTTGAAAGTACCTTCTTTGAAAGGCTGTACCGCTGTCAGGTCATCTTTGTTTTTGCAGCGTGTGCCCTCAGGAAATACACATATACTGATGCCGGATTTGACCTGATCTATGGCTGCAAGCACGACCTTTAGTCCCTGCTTGATGTCATCGCGGTCCAAAAACAGGCAGTGCAGACGCTTCATCCAGAGACCCAGCACCGGTATTTTTGTGATACTCTGCTTTGAGATGTAGCCGGTCAGGCGTGGACACCTGGAGTAGGTGATTATGATGTCAAAGAAACTACGGTGATTTCCTATATATAGTACAGCCTCGTCCTTTGGCACATTTTCCTCCCCTATAAATTCAATGTCTGCTCCGCTTAGGAATATGATGACACGGAAAGCCCACTGTACCAGGCGAAGCTGTGCCATATCGGCCCATGCCGGTGTAAATTTGTGTATTATCCACATGGCTCCGAGTACCGGAAGACCGAGCAGCAGATAGAAAAATACGAATATTACGATTAAAACTGAACGCATATTTGACCTCTCTTTTTCATAATCTATATAAATTGTAGTTCAATATTTGATATTATATCATATCATAAGCGGTATGATAAGAAAGAGAGGAAAAAATGTCAGAAAAATTGAGAAAATTTCTGGTTATGGCTGCAGGTGTGCTTGTGATATTGGAAACGACAGTGATTTCGGGCTGCCACGCAAATATTTCGGGCACGGAGAGTGACAGGATGGTTGAGTACACGGTAATCTGCGGGGATGAAATCCCGGAGGAGTTTAAAAAGCAGATAAATGAAAGCAAGGCAAAGGCGATGAAGCTGACGTACAAGGATGATGAATATTTATACATAGCGGAAGGCTTTGGCACAAAGGAGACAGGTGGCTACAGTATTACGGTTAACCAGTTTTATGTTAAGGATAAGGCAATGTATTTTGATACGCGTCTGATAGCCCCGGATAAGGGCGAGAAGGTCAGCAATCAGGCGAGTTATCCGTATATAGTAATAAAGACGGAATTGAGTGAAATGCCTGTTGTGTTTGAGTGAAAATTTCGTAAATTGTGTTAAAAGTTGCGAAAAAACTGACAATCAGTACTAATGCCCTATTGCTATCACTGCGATACTTTGCTATAGTAAAGTTACTAGATATTGTGGTGACATATTTATATATTCAAATATATTGATTGATATAATTGTTGATTAATTTGACCTGTTTTATATTTATACAGAGATTGATTTCATATATATGACACCGTCGTTACAATACTGGTTACCATGAGGACTATAGTTATGTGCCAGTGGGCATACCCACAATAAGGAGGCTTAAAATGGAACAGACAGAAATTAGAAAAGTCAGAGCATCGATTCACCAGCAGTGTGGCAACAGGGTAAAAATCCAGCAGGACCTCGGCCGCAACAAGGTTGACATCCAGGAGGGTGTTATTCAGCAGGCATACCCAAGTGTGTTTACGGTTCTGATAGATGATGAGTTTGAGCAGAATCCGCCACAGCTCTTATCTTTCACCTACACTGATGTGATTACAAAGGATATAAGGATGCAGCTTTGCTAGTATCATGAAGTAAAGATGTTACATCTTTATTATAATGATCATGAATTTAAATATTTGCATCTGCATAAAGTTACTCCATCTTGAATATGTATTTTATATACATATTTGAAGTGGGGTATTTTTTATGGAATTAATTACACAAAAAATCAGACAATGCATAGAAAAGGTAAAGGATATTTCGCAGGTGGGCTTCGACAGGGACTATGTCATAAAGGACAACAAGCCTGATGTTTCCAAGGTGGTTTGTCAGAACGGGCAGGTAAAGGTTGACGAGATAAAAGCGTCCGGCGAGAATATCTGGCTGAGTGGAAGCATTGAGTTTGAAGTGCTGTATACGAGAGAGGAGGTCTTTGAAGGCGATGAGCCACAGGAGAATATCACCGGAAACAGGGTGGAGCATATAAAGGATGCAATACCGTTTCAGGAGAAGCTTGTGCTTCAGGGAGTCTGCGAGAAGGATACGGTGCGTGTGTATACCGGGCTTGATGAGCTAACGGTGGGAGTTATTAATTCACGAAAGCTTTCGGTCAGAGGCAGCATAAGCGTGGAGCTTTATGGAGAGAGGGAGGAAAATCTTGAGATTGCACAAAGGATTGATGACAAGGATGTGGAGCAGCTTATAGGACAGATGAAGGTGCTTAAGCTTGACAGTGCTGTCAGGGATATTGTCAGAATCAAAAATGTCGTCACCCTGCCAAAGACCAAGCCGAATATATGTAAGCTCATATCAAGTCTTGTTGATATGAGAAATCTGGAGTATACATACGAGCGTGACCATATCACACTGACAGGCGAGTGCCATGCGTGTATAGTGTATCTGAGTGAAGAACAGGAAATTTGCTGTTTTGAGGTGCAGGAGGGTTTTTCAAATGAAATACGCTGCGAGGGTGATAATGCCGGAAATATTGCCTGGCTTCGCACACAGCCTGCCATGCATCAGGTTGAGGCGGAAAATGATTACGACGGAGAGCTCAGGCAGCTTTCGATTGAGGCAGCGCTTGCGGTGGATGGAAAGGTCTGGAGTGAGGAAACAGTAGAGGTGCTCAATGACATGTACAGCGTATCATGTCCGGTAAAACCTGTGTTTGAAAATATGAAGGTATGCAGCCTTCTTATGAAAAATGACACAAAATGCCGTATTTTGGAGCAGTTGTACAGAGAAAACAGCAAAAAGAGAATTTTAAGAATATGCGGTACAAAGACGCAGGCTGCTATTGCACAGATAAAAAATGCAGACACAGGAATTATTGTGTCAGGTGTATTGCAGGTGAACTGTGTGAATATTGTGGAGGATGATGGCTGTCCGATAGAGATGCATACAGACTCTGTGCCGTTTGAACAGTTTGTTGAGATACCCGGCATGGATGCCAACACCTGCTGCGAGGTAAATGTGCAGGTAGACCAGGTGCAGGTCAATCTGCTCGACAACAGCGAATATGAAATTAAGGGTGTTGTCAGCATAAACGCTATTGCCCTGCAGCAGGATGAAGTGTCAGTCATAACATCGGTGGAGCAGGAAAAAACAGCGTCTGATACTGAAGAGGAAGCAGCTCTGGTTGGCTATATAGTGCAGAAGGATGATAAAATGTGGGACATTGCAAAAAGATACCGCACCACTGTTGAAAACATAATGGAAATAAACGCTCTGACCTCAGATAGCGTCAAAACTGATGATAGACTTATAATAGCGCGCATGTGAATCATAAATGAGGGGCAAAATAACTTTTGACCTTTTAATCATATCATTATATAAAATGTGGAAAATTCTGTAAATTTACAAAAAGATGTGGAAAAAAGATTCATTTTGTGCAATAATATATCCGAATGTATATTGAACATAAATTGTGGAAGGAAAGGTCAATCTGACCGTCGTATTACAGGAGGAACAAAATGAATCAGAAATGGACACGTGCTATATGTACTGTGTTAACATCGGCACTCGTTTTTACAGGACCGGCAGTAGAGGGCACTACATTTAGCGGATACATAAACAGTGGACTTGAGAAGGTATATGCCAAGACACAGAAGCAGAAGGATGCAGAGAAGAAGAAGTCACAGGCTGAGCAGGATCTCAAGGATAAGAAGAATGAGATTAATGGTCTAAAGGATCAGCAGCAGACTACTGCTGATGATATAAAGAATAAATCCGCAAAGCTTGATGAGATTCTTGCAGCACAAAAGAAGCTTCAGAAAGATATCACAAATAAACAGGCAGAGATAGAGCAGAATCAGAAGGATCTTGCAGCAGCTCAGGAAAAGCAGCAGGAGCAGTATGACGCCATGAAGAAGCGTATACAGTTCATGTATGAAAACAGCGCTGAAGACAATATCTGGACAGCAATTATTGAGTCAAATGGTATTACAGATATGCTCAATCGTATAGAGTACGTGTCAGATGTATATGATTCGGATCGTGCTCTTATGGATTCTTATCAGGCAGCAGTTGAGCAGGTGAAGGAGATTGGTACTAAGCTTGACAACGACATGAATGAGCTCACAGCCATGCAGGATGATTATGAGAAGCAGCAGGCAGATGTCGAGGCGGCTATAGTAGCTCTTGAAAACCAGAAGGAGCAGTATGCAAGCCAGATAGCTCAGGCACAGCAGCAGGCAGATAATTATCAGAATATCATTACGGCACAGGGCAAAATCATTCAGGAGCAGGAAGCAGCGGCCGCAGCTGCAGCCGCAGCCGCTGCCAGAGCGAACAGCTCGTCAAGCAATTCAAGCTATGATGGTGGTGGAGCCGGCAAGGGCGGAAGCATTGCCAGTGACTATGCATCAGGCGGTGGAAAGAACCCGAGTGCTTCAACAGGAGTTTCAGGAAGCTCTGTGGTATCATACGCTATGCAGTTTGTGGGCAATCCATATGTATGGGCTGGAAACAGTCTTACAAACGGTGTAGACTGTTCAGGCTTTGTACATGAGGTATATGCACATTTTGGTATCAGCACACCGAGATATTCACAGGCATTTAAGTCTGTGGGACAGGCCGTATCCTTCGATAATATACAGCCGGGAGACGTAGTGGTATATCCGGGACATGTAGCTATATATGCAGGTGGTGGTGTTATAGTGGAGGCACAGTCCACAAAGGCAGGAATCACAGCAAACAGAAGCGTACAGTGTCATACAATACTTGCTATACGACGTCTTGTATAGGATGGTTAGGAGCCGATAAGTATATTTATTATACTTACCGGCTCTTTTTATTTTTACCACAAAGTACTGAATTGTTACCAATAAAGTAAGGGGCGTAAGATGCGGACATGCCACGACCAAATGTTAGTAACAGTCAAAAACTCCTTGCAATAAACGATAGCAATTTTCGCATATAAGGTGTATTATAGAAGCAGACGGCACCAATTCGCACAAAACGAACTAGCAAGCCTGT
>OGLI01001963.1_pt1 | contig 11291 bp, 10 predicted proteins | sample 1572661 | NCBI WGS metagenome assembly OGLI01 (sample SAMEA2581901, study PRJEB24529) | metagenome | biome: Human gut stool | place: China | collected 2011 | reverse complement strand
GATTGGCAGTCCATTATTAAGTTTTTTATTATGTTCCCTTTGTACACCGTTGCAATGCTTGCTGTAATACTATAAAACCTCTTGCCATTAATCGTAGTTTTCTCTTTCTTCTATATTATGTCAACCACTTCACCCTGCAAACTCCACGGCATGTGCCACGCCTGGAATGGACTTTCCTTCATTGAAGCTGACCTTACTGAGCAGTGCTCCCGTTGGCACGAAAAGCACGCGCTTATAGCTTCCTTCCTTTAATTTTTTTAAGATCAGGGCCGCAAGTGTTACAGCAGCGCAGCCACACCCGCTTCCTCCTGAATGCGCATCCTGGGATTCATCATAGATTTCAATTCCACAGTCCATGTGCTGTGCAGTAATATCGATTCCCTTTTTCTGAAGCAGATCAAAGAGTGCGGTCTGTCCGACCATGCCAAGATCGCCGGTAATAATCCGGTCATAATCCTCCGGTTTGCGCTGAAAGTCACGGAGATGACGCTCGATGGTATCTGCAGCGGCCGGTGCCATGCACGCACCCATATTCATCGAATCCCTGATTCCCAGATCCACAATCTTCCCGATGGTAATCGCTGTTACCCTCGCATAATCCATCTCACTTTTCTGACCGCTTAAGATAAAGGCTCCGCTCCCTGTCACCGTTGTTGTTGCCGACATCGGACGCTGATTTCCATAATCGAGCGGGAAGCGGAACTCCTTCTCTGCACTGGCATAATGACTGGAGGTGACACAGGCCGCATTCTCCGTCATCCCACCCGCAATCATCATAGCTGCCATCGCAATCGAAAGTCCGCTCGTGGAACACGCCCCATAAAGCCCCACAAACGGAATATCAAAATTCATATTTCCAAAGCTGCTTGCAATCGACTGTCCAAGCAGATCTCCCGCAAACAACAGATTGATGTTCTCCCTTTTTAACCCCGACTTTTCGATTGCCAGGGAAAGTGCTTCTCTCTGCAGGGCACTCTCTGCCCCTTCCCAGGTATCCGCGCCGGATTTATCATCCTCTAAAACCAGATCAAACAATTCGCCAAGCGGTCCCTGTCCCTCCTTCTTACTTACCACGGAAGCACATGACCGGATATAAACAGGCACCGGAATCTTAATTGTTCCCTTCCCCTGTTCAAAAATTGCACCTACTGTTTCCTGCATAAAAAACCTCCTGCCTGTCAAAATAACTCTACTACCTTTATTTTGACAAATCAGAAGGTTTTTATGCATTTGCAACTATTCAGAGCCATGCAAAATTGTATTCATTGAATGCTTGCATTTATACAGAACAGCAATTTCATACGGCTGCTAACCAATTGGAATCACTCTTCCCATCTCTGCTGACGTCCGGTGGGAAATGGAAATCACAGTGCGTTCCCCGGATACTCTCTTTAAGGCCTGCAAAACTTCCTTTTCAGTTTCGGCATCCAGATTGGCCGTAATTTCATCAAGAAGCAATAATCGGGGACTTGCCACTGCTGCCCGCGCAATGGACAGAAGCTGCCACTGTCCCTGGGAAAAAAGCTCCGGTGTACAGATCGTGTCATATCCATCCGGAAGCGCTTCAATTGTGTCTTGCAGGCCGGTAAGCGAAGCAACATTCTTCACCGCCTGATCGGTAATAACCGGATCAAATAATGTAATCTGATCCTTCACGCTTCCCGGCACCATATGGAACGACTGCTCCACATAGCCGAATATCCGGCGTTTATCCCCATCCGGAATGTTGGATGCAGCTATCCCCTGAATCCGCACCTCTCCCTCCTGCGGTTCATAAAGTCCAAGCAGGAGCTTTAAAATCGTACTCTTTCCTGCTCCGGTACGTCCCATGAGCGTCACCCGTTCTCCCTGCTTTACCTGAAAACTCAGCTGCTTCAGAATCTTCCGCTCGTCATATCCAAATGTTACATCCCGGAATTCCACGAACGCCTCTCCATTTTCTTTCCTTTGCTCCGGAAATCTGTTTCCTTCCGGTATCCATTCTTTCTTCGAAAGCTCCTCCACTTCCGGAAGCTCTTCTCTTTTCGGAAGTTCTTCTTTTCCCGAAAGTTCCTCCCTTTCCAGAAGTTCTTCTCTTTCCGGAAGCTCCTCCAAGGAAAAGAATTCATCGATTCTGCGGATGCCGGCAACCGCGGACTGGATCGTCTGGATCTCCATGCCAAGGCTTTCTACCGGTGCGAAAATCTGTGAAATATAATTCATGACTGCTACCGCTGTACCGGCTGACATTCCAAATAACGTAAGCACGCGCGGACTTCCAGTTGCCGAAAGCAGCATGACACAGGCAACAACGATCGCATTCAGGATCAGAACCACCGGAGAATACACCGCATCATAAAAGTTGGTTCTCTCCATGGCACGATAGCTGTCCCCGAGATATTCGTCATATTTCCGTTCCATATAGCTTTCCCTGGAAAGACAGTGAATGGTACGGATATTGCGCAGGGTTTCCGGGACGTGTCCCGATGCACGGCTGACCGCTTTCCGGTTCTGTAACTGCGAAATCAGCATATTCTTCTGCACATAACGGGTAAACACAAGCAGGAACGGTAACAGAATCAGTAAAATCATCGATAATCCGCGATTCTTAAACCAGATCACCACAAGGATGCTTACAATCCTGCAGACATCGGCAAACATACTGACAATTCCTGAGGTAAACAGGTTCTCGACCGTATCCACATCACCGACAAACCGCGATACCACCGAGCCCGGCTCCTGTCTGCTTAAATCATCTGCCTTTAAATGTACGAGCTTTTCCATCAGGCCGCTGCGCAGGGTGTGTGTCATTTTCTGACCGAATATAATCAGCAGTCCTTCTCTTGCCGATTCCATAAGACCGGTTAAAGCCAGCAGTCCAAAATAGGCCACAATCCATGCAAAGCCTGCCATCCTCTGTGTCGTCAGTCCATCAATGATCCGTGCAAGAATCATGGGCGGTACAAGGGATAACAGAATTGCTCCACAGACGAAACCTGCAATTCCCATCACCAGAAGCAGGTGCTTTCGCATCACCAGTAAAATCATTCCGGAAACGCTTTTCTTACACTTCATCCTTTGCCCCTTCCTGATCCTCAAACAAGCTCTGGTACTCTGGGACTACTTTCAGTAATTCCTCATGGGGTGCGACAACCGTGTTCCCCTGTTCCATCCAGATGACCTTCGACAGCTTCGGAAACAGGTACAGCCGGTGTGAAATCAGCAGTACTATACCGTTCTCTGTTTCCTTCTGCAGATTCTTAAAGATCTCCTGCTCGGTCTTCCGGTCCAGTGCAGAAAACGGATCATCCAGAATCAGCAGTGGGCGTTTGTGGCATAAGGTTCTTGCAAGAGATAGTCTCTGTGCCTGACCGCCGGAAAGTCTTACGCCGCTGCTTCCGATCTTCGTCTGTAATCCGTCCTCCATGGCATCGGCTTCTTCCTTCAGGCACACCTGTCTTAAGTACTCTCCGGCATCGCCCACATCCCCCATCAGGATATTGTTTTCGAGTGTATCATTCATCAGTTCGGGATCATGTCCCAGATAGCCTACTATCGCTGCGCGCTTTGAAGGCTCCATACCCGCTAATTCCACGTCATCGAACCGGATGCTTCCTTCATATGGATATTCACATAAGAAGACTTTACCCAGGGTTGATTTTCCACAGGCTACCGGTCCTGTAATGCCGATGATCTCTCCTGCATGAGCCGTAAAGGAAAGGTCATGGATGATCTCCTTTGCCTGCGGATAGGCAAAACGCAGATGCTCTACCTGCATTTGACGGATCTGTGCGGGCTCCTGCGCCCTGCTCTCTTCCGGCATTTTCAAAAGCGGACAGATTCTCTTCCAGGAAACCTGTGCCTTATGTACCGCATTGAAAAGCTTCGCTGCACCCGATGCCTTCGTGGAAAGCCTGGTAAAACAGGACAGAAAGGTGGTAAACATCGCAATGTCAAATGTGGTCCAGCCAATGCCCAATACATTTCTTCCACCGAAATATAAAATAAAAAGGACACCTGTCATTGCCGTCACCCGGTATACGGGAGGTAGTACAGCATTCCAGATATTTGCTTTTACGGCCGCCTTCTCATATGCAGTCAGGTTCTCCTCGTAAGCGCTCCGTCGCTCCCTTTCACATCCGAAAACACGATAGGTGAATGCATTTGATACCCGGTCAAGCGTTGCCGTACTTAACCGTCCGGACTGCTCCTTATAGGCTGCCCCGCTTCTCTGGATCAGAACCTTCATCTTTTCTGCCAGATAATAGGACACCGGAGGGAAGATCATGCATAACAGTGCAAGCCGCCAGTCATACCATAACAGCATGCAGGAATAGGCAAGCAGTGCCACTCCGGTATCAAAGATCTCCGTGGTAAATTTCCGCATGCCCTCCACGCAGTCATCCACATCGAGGATCGCCTTTGTCATCACATTGCCGACGCCCTCCTCCTGAAGCTGTGCCCGGCTTTTGCGGACCAGCGTTCCATAAAGAATCTGCTTCATTCTCCGGTTTACATTGTTGGCAAACCACCGCACATAAAACCGCTTGGCATAACGTGAGATCTGTACAACCGCAATTGTCACAACATAGATCAGTACCAGACAGAGCATATCCCGGAATGCTGCTTTTCCATTCAGAATATCAATGAGACACCCCGTCATCTGTCCTTCAAAATACGGACCTGCCAAAAGCCCCACATTATAGATCAGGCCCGATATGGTAACAATGAGCAGCACCGGCCATTCTGCCGTAAAATAAGACAGCACCCGATCCGGCTTAAATTCTTTTCGTTTCATCTGCCTATACTCCGTGTTCCATCAGGAATTGCTTCCAAAGCTCGTTGTATTTGCCAAGAAGATGGATCTGGTCGTGCGTATATTCTGCGTTCAGATCTCCGTTTTCATCGCAGACTGCTTCATTCATATCAATGTAAAAGAAGGTTTCGTTATCCGCAAGCGTTGCAATCGCATTGTTTCTTGCGTTGATGTTACTGTTATTAAAGATCGCATCTGAGCTGCTTTTCTTCCCGGACACTCTCATATTGGCTTCAATAATGATCTTAGCTTCCGGGGCAAGCCCATGAAGGGGATCCACGACCTCCGTATACTTTTGCATGAAATCCTCGGTGGTTCCACGCCCTAACTCATTGATTCCCATCATAATGTAAATCTTGCCATAGTTCTTTGCAGCAAGTACTTCCTCCACGGTGCCTTTTCCTTTGAAGTTCTCCCCCATCACCTTATAGATCGTAAGAGAAGTCTCACACAGGAAGTCCGCATGCTCCGGAAGATCCGTATAGTCATATAACCCTACCGTTCTTGAATCCCCGATAAACAGTGCATCGTCAAAGTAACTTTCGTCAACCTTCTTAAAATCATAGGCTGCCGCACGCTGTACCCCTGCGTCCCCATAAATATCCGCTGAAATATGATTGATATATTCGTCATAGGTGCTCTCCCTGAGCGGCTTAAGGCGCTCCAATGGTGCTTTCAGGTCATTACCGGAAACGGTTTCTTCTCCTGCTTCCTGTAAAGAGTTCCCGGACACATCGGTATTGCCCTCCGGTCCTTTAGAATTTCCGGAAGCATCACTCATCTGTCCTTCCTGATCCTGCTGCGCCCCTGTCTCCGTTTCTGCGTTCTGCGTTTCTGTATTCTGCATTTCTACGTTCTGCGCTTCTTCACTTTCGCCAGCTGCCTCTCCCGGTTCCTGCGTCTCTTCCTGCGAGCCCTCTTTCAGCTCATCAATCTTCTGTTTTCTTGCAAGGATCTCTGCTTTCTTTGCTTCATCAAAAAAATCCCATGGATAAACCTCATCGTTGATTCCCGTAAACACCACGGCTAACAGCGGCTGCTTTAAGGGATCATATTCCTGGGTTGCATAAATATTATGAAATCCGCACAATGCCACAATTGTCAGCAGCGCAGTTCCAAGCAGGATTCCTGCAAGGAGCGGACAGTTTTTCAAAAAATTCTTCATCGCAATACGACCTTTCTCAGAAAGTACTGGTATAACAGTTTTAAATTAACTACCCCATATCACTTGCCTATTTTCCCGATAGCACAGGATAAAAATCCTCAGCGTAGCCCGCTACGCCTACGTTTTTTATCCTGCACTCTCAGAAAAATATTCTACGTGAATGGTATAGTTATTTAGAAACTGTTATACTAGAAATTCAGGTACATAAACGGATTTCCTGCCGTACTTGAAACAAAATAAATGCTGATCCAGAACAGCACAAATAGCATCAGAATTACAACCGGATTCTTTTTATGCTTTTCGTAAAAATCAAACACTGCCGGAATACAAAGCACAATTCCTATTGCCAGAAGACCACCGTAGCCTTGCAGGTATTTCACAATATCCTGTGCGTTGACTGCAACGCGACCGTTTCCCAAAGGCGGGAACAGTCTGCCAAAGTATGTTCCAAGCTGCCCCGGATCTGTAATTGCAAATACTACCCAGCTTAACGGAATGAGGATCACAAGATAGATATGTCCCAGTACCGGAAGCTTCTGCAAATATTTTCCATACCACAATTTTTCCATAATAATAAGCAGTCCAAGAATTGCTCCCCAAAGCAGGAAATTCACGCCTTCACCATGCCACAATCCCGTAAGAAGCCAGACAACCACAAGATTAAAAACCATCTTCCCTTTGCCGCAGCGGCTTCCTCCCATCGGGAAATATACATAATCCCGGAACCAGCTTCCAAGTGTCATATGCCATCTGCGGTAAAACTCCGAGATGCTTTTGGACGCATAAGGATGGTGGAAGTTCTCAATAAAATCAAAGCCAAGCATCACCATTAAACCGGATGCCATCAGGGAATAGCCCCAGAAATCAAAATAAAGCTGCAGGGAATAGCCTGCTGCACCAAGCCAGGCAAGCGGTGTGGAAATACTCTGGTAACCAATCATCTGCAGATCCTTCCAGAGAATTGCAAGGCGGTCTGCAAGCAGAACCTTCATGGAAAGCCCGATCACAAAATACTGTAATCCGTCCTCAAATCCTTCCAGGGAATAATACCGCAAGGCATAGGTCCGTCCTTCCTCATAGCGCATGATCGGTCCCTGTGCAATCTGCGGAAATACCATAAAATACAGGGCTGTATCCATAAAGCCCGGGGAATCTGCAATCTCTCCCCGATACAGATCTGCCTGATAGGAAATCATCTTAAAGAGATAAAAGCTGATTCCAAGCGGCAGCAGCGAGCCCGACACAAATACCCCAAGTGCCTTAAACGCGATGAGAACAGCCACATCCACACATACGATGCCGGTCAGATACCGTCTCCTGGCAATCTTATGCCATTTCCGGATTTCATACCCGCACCGCTGGTTCCGCATCTGCTTCCCGATAAAGTAATTAAGCCATGTTAGAAAAATAAGTAACAGGATAAAAACAGGTTCTCCCATGGCATAAAACACAATACTGCCAATCAGCAATATCGTGTTTCTGTGTTTTGCGGGAAATGCATAATATACAATCAAAAAGACCGGTAAAAACCGGAACATAAATTCCAAACTAGCAAAGCTGATCATCTTTTGCCTTCTCTCTATCCATTATCGTAACTGTAAAGGTACTGAACAATTATAATCCAATTAATATCATTTCATGAGGCTCCTGAAATACGTTCTCAGAACAGAATGCCCCGGATCCAGTAAATAATCCCCAGCACCCAGCTTGTGAAAATTCCATACAGAATGACCGGACCTGCAATCGTAAAAATCTTACAGCCCACGCCAAACACCCAGCCTTCCTTCTTAAACTCAATGGCCGGAGCTGCTACGGAATTGGCAAACCCGGTAATCGGAACAAGGGCTCCTGCTCCCGCAAAGGTCACAAGCTTCGAATATACATGAAAGCCGGTCAGAAGTACGCTTAATGCAATCAATGCAAGAGAACAGAAGCCTCCTGCCTGCTGCTCATCCATACCAAGCTCCTGTATTGCCACATTCGTAACAAGCTGTCCCAGTACGCAGATCAGTCCTCCCACGAAAAAAGCCTTTACCATCTGCTTCCAGAGCTGATAGGTGGGTGTGATTTTTCTGACATATTCTTTATATTCCTCTGACATGATTCCTCTCCTTTTTTGACTATAGGATATGGGATCATGCCCGGAATATACATACTTTTTCAAAACTTTATTTACTTTGTTTATAAACAGGATCTGCAGGATATCCACCCTTTAATTTCTGCATGCCGCGCTGGATGGCATCCCTGGAATTCTTCCAGTCTGCATCCTTGTTGCGGTAATCAAATTTTTCGACAAGCCACGAAACATCCTCCTGCAGGCGTTCCATATTGGTCTTCATCAATTGAAACATTGCCGGATAAAACTCTGCCTTTTCCTTATCGTTCAGACGGCTCTGTGCTCCGTCACACAGATCCCCAAAGTGCGGCAGGCAGAAGCCTTTGCCGTTTAATACCTTATCCTTAAATGCCGTATCCTTTGTATAAAGATAAAAGAATGTATCCAGATACCGTTCATACGTGTCAGCTGCCTGCCGGCAGATATAGCAGGACTTCTCCTTCTCACGCACCCACGCCCCGATGGAGCTGGTGGTGTCCGCAGGCTTCTTCATTCTCGCCATAAATCCGGACTTACCCGGCGTAAACTTATTAAACTGCTCCTGCAGCTCCTGATTCATCTTTTTATAATGAGTCTTTAAAATCCATCCGTTTCCGAGCGTATTTCCATAGTCAAACATCTTCTTAAAGTGCATCCGGCAAAACCCGGTACGATCCGTAATCTCCCGCACATCACTTTCCATATATGAGGATCCCGATCCTAATACAAAATCCAGTAAATCCTGCTCCACTACCCGTTCAATAAAGCAGAACGGGCATTCATCATCCGCATTGACCGCATCGTTTAACGGTATTGTATATATTTTTTCTTTCATAATCTAAACCTCCGGTTTTTTAGTTCCTAACAGACGCATGGTGCCCAGATATTGCTTTAATTCCTGATGATAAAGCTCCGGCTGGAAGGATCCCTCATAAAAATGCCTGCGCATCAGTCCTTCTGTTGTGAAACGGATCATTTCCGAAAGCTGCTCCCGGCTTAAACGTTCATCCAGCTCTTCCCCTGTCGCCTGACTTAAAATCTGCGCATACTTCTCACTTAAAATATTCCGCTTATCCTCTGTCTCGAGCAATACCTCACTGACGTTTTCCAGTCTGCTGTTATTCAAAAACAGCATCATACACGGATAATTGCGCATAACCTGAAGCTCTGCTTCCCTGATCTGCCCAACCAGCCGGAAATAATCCGTCTCTTCCTTATCCACTCCTGTCGTCAATTCCAAAATCACATAACGGATACTGTAATCGTAAATAAACGAATACAGTCCCAGCTTGCTTACAAAATAATGAAACAGTAACCCCTTGCTGATTCCGGCCTCACGGACAATATCATCCGTACTTGCATGTGCATAACCGTTCATGGCAAACACCTTTAAGGAGGCATTGATCATACGATCCTGCTTCTCCTTTTTTAAATCAAAAAACTTCTCATTCATACCCCGGTATCCCTTCCAATTGACTTTTCTGGTCGAAGAAAAATATAACATATTTTTGTCCCTGATTCAAGATGACCGAAGGTAACAATCCCGGAAATCCGGCTGAAAAATTTATAGATTTTTTTGAAACTCTTTCGTATAATTTTCTTTTCTTTTTTCCAAAATAGTATTAAGATATACGTATCAGATCATATTAAAGACGTTGTAACGATTCAGTACCTTCACAGTTACGGTTTGTTACAGAAAGGAGTACGTATATGTCCAAGAAATTTGGTAAGTTTTTATTGTTTTCTGCTGTAGCAGGTGCCGCTGCCTATGGTGCTTATCAGTATCTGCAGAAGAGGGATAAAGCAACGGTTCTTTCCGGTAAGGAGGAAGAGGACGATCCTGATGATTTCAGTGAGGATCTTGATGAAGAACCTGCTCCTTCAAAGGAGCGTTCCTATGTTTCCCTGAATCTTGATAAGGCAGAAGCCTTTGCAACCGAAGCTTTCCAGAAGGCAAAGGAAGTCATTACCGACTCTGTCCAGAAGGTGAAGGAAACCGTATTGGAATCCGCTGAAAAGTCCGAGGCAAAGCCTGTGGAGGCTGTAGAAAAACCGGCAGATAAAGAAGCTCCTGCGGAAGAGACTGAAACTGAAACACCGGCTGCTGAAGCCACTAAGGAAACTATTTCTGAAGAAGCTGCTCCCGCAACGAAAGAATCTTCCACTCCCGAAGCTTTGGCAGGAGAACCGGTTAAAGAAAACACCACTTCTGTTACTGAAGAATTTCCTCTGGAATAGGAATGAATGTAAGATTCTTTTCCTGACATTAACAAATAAACAGTGAGCATTTAAAAAGCTGCGTGGCTATCGTCCACACAGCTTTTGTTTTTATTTTTTGCTTATATTTCCTGCTTTCAGTTGTCTGTCTTTTCTGTCTTATTTCCTGTCCGTTGCTACTTTGCAGTCTTTTCCCTGATAAGTGCAATCAGTTCATCCTTCATATCTCTTGCCTTGTCCTTGATTCGCGGTGTCGCCGAGGTAGAGGTCAGGATCGATGCAATCATCTTTGTTGCAACATCATACTGGCCGATATCCATGGCAAGTGCTGCCACCAGATAATCCACCGTCATTTCATCCATACCACACATCGGATAGCTGCTCTCGGTCATTCTGGCATTTACAAATCCTTCATAGGCATTTTTTAAATATTCCAGCTCCTGCTCCTTAAGCTCCTTCAGCCTTTCCGTATCCTCCGGTGCTTCCTTTAAAAGTTCTTCCCGCATACAGCGTACCAGCCAGCCGCATTTCAGACAGATATAAGCCTTTTCGCTTGCCTTTGCATGCTTTACAATGGCATTTAAAAGACACATCTATAGGTTTCCTTTTCTTCTGTGTTCCCATGATAAGAGCTTGAAATATTCTCGCGAATTGCTTTGGCCTGCGAGGGAGCCAGTGTTCCGAAATATCTGCCCAATGCTGCATATCCACACTTCGGACATACAATTGCTTCATACTTTAACGGTTCAATTTCATCGTGAACCGGTCTTAAATCCCGATCCATATGAACCAGTCTGGCACGATTGGCTTTTACGGTAATATCCTTAAATTTTTCTCCACATACCGGACAGTCGTAGGTTTTGGAAAACAGATAATCCTTTTCTTTACCCTGCGGTACCTCTTCCTCTTTTACCTCTTCCCTTTTTACTTCCTGTTCTTTTTCTTTCTCTTCTTCGTACAAGTTGAGATTGTCCAGATTTTTTAATCCAAGCTTCTCTAATCCTTTCAATAATCCTGCC
>OGLI01001958.1_pt1 | contig 11307 bp, 6 predicted proteins | sample 1572661 | NCBI WGS metagenome assembly OGLI01 (sample SAMEA2581901, study PRJEB24529) | metagenome | biome: Human gut stool | place: China | collected 2011 | reverse complement strand
AACCTGTATATGCGCTCACAGCATCCATCCATGACTCGGCCGATTTTAACAAGAGCAATGAAGTACCGTCTTCCTTTACGCGATCCAATAACTCTTGGGGAGCAATCGCCGCATGGTCCGGAAGAGACCAGACTAATTGTACGCTTCCCGTGGGATTGCGTTGACTGTATTCCACACGGACAGCGACCTCATCACCTGCTTTCAACAAGAAAGGGCGAACGACGGTCAATTCTTTATTATTTCTCCATTCATCAACAATACGCTGTCCGTTGACGGAAAGACGCATTCCCTGATCGGAAGTAACCCCAATCATATAGGTGCCGGACTGAGGGGCTTTTAATTTCCCATCCCAGATAGCTGAAAAAGATTGGTTGGCAGGAAGCAAGGGGTCCGGTTGGGCACCGTCTGCGAAAGTACGGTCTATCTTGTTGTCTTGGGTCACCCCCGCCAATGTACGTAAGTCATCGTCTTTATAAAGAGAGAGTTCCAAAACCGATTTGCCTTCTTTCTGACAAAATGCTTCAACAGGAACAGGCTGCGGCGCATCCAGGGATGAACGTGTCACTACAATCCAGTCCAGTTTCTCTATATCCGAATGGAAAGCAGGAAGCTCGCATCCGGTTGCTTTCTGGTAAAAGGTAGCAACAGGATCATCGGGAGTACCATATAAAGCACCTTTTCCTTTCAATTGCTTCTTATCCCAGTAAATGCCAAGTACTTCATCTTTCCCTTCGGCGCACAGGTGTCCCGACGCATTCCGTAATTGCGCCTTGACTTGATATAAACCGGAAACTCCTTCTATTTCCAACTGGCAGTGCTCCAATAATAGCTGTCCGAAACAGTCTCCTCCGGTAATGTGCACCTCTTTTTCGATGTGTTTTCCTTCCTTCCCGTCGGGTGTGCAGACAAATACTGATAAACGGTATTTTCCGGAAAGATTTTTTTCATTAACGATGTAGAAATCGACCGGTACTTTTCCCGGCAGGTGTACAAACTGTGTGCGGGGAGAGACCGCTACATAGAGCGGTTGGGTATAGTAAGTAAAGGTGGAAGGATTTCCTTTGCAGTTCCGGTAGATGTCTACAATGCCGGAATGGTTGTCATACGGCATCGCTTCCCAGCCGTTCACTGCATAAACGTCTCCTGTATTCTGCATACGCATTCCTTGAATGCGCCGTCCTTGATGGTCGAAAGAGACATCTCCCATGGCGCGTGTCAGCGAGTCAATGGAGCCGAAGTAAGGTGCCAGGTTCTTCTCATGGAAAAACTGCTGAAATGCCTCATATTGATTCTTCCAGAATAATCCGTCCCACCCCTTGATTCCGGTCTGTTCTATTTCTTTGGCAATTTCGGCAATGCGGGGAGGAGTTGAAAGAGCGCCTTCTTCGCCCCGTATATAGATTTCGGTCCGGTTGTCCGTATACATCAGATTGTCTTTCGGACCTCTATAGTAATCTTCCTCCCAAGTGGCAGGCCCTGCGGCGCGATGATTGTCGAACCATCCTTTCCGGTGCAGTACCGAATCGAAAGGCAACAGATTTGCCTTGGCGTCTTCTTCCGAATGTTCGGCAGAAGCCCATCCGGAAGTAAAAGTCATCACCCGGCTCGGATCAATGGCATGCGCCTTTTTCATGTCTTCCATACGCAGGGCAGTCAGTTCTTTATCTCTGGCACGAGGACCTCCCCATTCATTTATCAGATTATAAATGACGAGACTTGGATGACTTCTGTCCCGCAAGATCATTCGTTGCAGTTTGGTATTGACTATGGTCCGGATGAAGGGATCGTGTCCTGCGGAGTGAAAAGATCCCGGCTCTTCCAGATATAGCAGTCCCAGTTCATCTGCTTTTTCGAGCACTACCGGCGAACCGATGGAACGATGGAAATTCAGCATATTCAGTCCTAAAGCCTTGGCTGTAAGTATCTGTTTTTCGGCCATTTCCGGAGTGGCATACAAGCCGCCCACAGGCCAATATCCCCAACTGATGGCGGTAAGCAGCATCACCCGCTGCCCGTTCAGTCTCAACTGGGCATCTTTTCCAATCCCTGTCGGTTCAAACCAGCGGAAACCGAAAGTCCGGGAATCTGCATCCCATATTCTTTTAGCCGATTTGAGTTCGACCCGGCAAACGTACAGATGCGGGGAATCCGGGTTCCAGAGTTTCGCATTCGGGCAGTTCAGGTCCATGGTTATCGTATTTTCTCCCTTTTGCAAGATAACGTTCTTCAAATCCTTGCGAGCTATAATTCTCGATGGGTTTTCCTTTTCTGCAACTGTGAACATGAGTTGCCCCTTTTCTGTATTCATCAAGGTATTGTTCACTGTCAGAATCGCTTTCACTTTGGTATATTCCGGTTGGTTCTGCATATAGATGTCTGATATGAACAAAGGAGAGACTGCATCCAGACGTACCCGGCCTATGATTCCTCCGAATGACCTTCCGGGCGGTATCTGATAGCTGCCCCAATTCATCTCCGTGAAGTCCTGCCAATGGAAATTACCTCCCGGATGTGTCACCCGTACTGCCAGAAGTTGCTCTTCACCGGGTTTCACCGCTTCTGTAATATCCACGTCAAAGGGGGATTCTCCAATCATATCATATCCCACCAGTTTCTTGTCCAGATAAATCTCGGCACGCATACGGACCGATTCAAAATGAATCAGCACCCGTCTGCCTTTCAGTGTTGCCGGGAGTTTGATAGTTCTAAACCACCAGCTGACTCCTGCTCCATCGTCCGGACTTGGGCGACTGGAAACTGTACAATATTCCTCCACGGTTCCCGGCACCTGCACGGCTGCGGCATTGGCCGGATTCAGTTGTTCCCAGCCTCCTGTCGGAACATTCACAGGAAGAAGTGACAAATCCGTAGCATCTTCCGGCAGAAACAGTTTATCGTTTTTCCATTCCGCCTGCTTGTCCTGCCATAAATGCCATTCTCCACCATCCAGAGAAAGAGTGTATCTTCCCGCTGTTTTATCGCCCTGTTTTGCATCTACCGACACACTTGTCCATCCACATAGTATGCACAAGTATAACATCCAACTTTTTTTAAAAGCATTCATTGTTTTTCATCTGTTTATTGAGAAAGTACGTCAGATGCAAAATTATAGGGGAGGCATTAATAAAATAGTGTGATGGCGATTAATACAGAGTTAATCTGCAATTAAAACCCATTAATCTGCGTTTGGCGGCAGAAAAGTCTGTTTTGTTTGGGGTATTACTTAGGGTGATTTATTTTTCTTTGGATTAAGTTATTTACCAGTGGCTTGCTTTGACTCAAAGTTTAGTATTTGGCTTGATACTTCTTATAAAAGATAAGGAAAAGGATGAAGCCGATCAATGCGAACGGAACACCTGTCAGGGCGGGATAACGGTAGCCGCCGCTGATTGCCAGTCCTCCTGCATAAGCTCCGATGGCATTTCCCAGATTAAACGCTACCTGTACACAGGCAGCTCCGAGCATTTCGCCTCCTTTGGCCACGCGGATAATCAATATCTGTTCCGGACTGGATACGGCAAACAGCCCTGCGGTGCAGAGGCACATCAATAGTGCAGCCGCCCATTTGTAGGGAGAGAGGAAGAAGATAAGCAATAGCATCAGGCAGATCAGTGCTTGTGCGGCAGTTCCTACCTTTCCGGGAGTGTAGCGGTCGGAGAGCCGCCCGCTGATCAGATTTCCCATGACCATACCGAATCCGGCAAGAATCATCAGCGGGGTGATACTTTCGGCAGAGAAACCGGAGATATGAGTGAGCATTGGATTGATATAGCTATACCAGCAGAATACGCCGCCATTACCTAATGCCGTAGCACCCAGAATGAGCCAGGGAGCCGGAGTTTTGAGAAAGCGGAACTGTCCTTTGAAACCGGTATCTTTCAGCCCTTCTACCTGAGGAACCCAACGCCAGATGTAATACAGAATGACGATTCCCCAAAGACCTACCAGCAGGAAGGTAGCCCGCCACGAAAGCATGGTGCTTAAAGAAGTTCCCAGCGGTACGCCGAACAGGTTGGCGATGGTCATTCCGGCTATCATGATGGAGACAGCTTCTGAACTCTTGCCTTTATCGGCAAGCCTTTCCGCAACGATAGAACCGACCCCGAAATAGGCTCCGTGAGGAAGTCCGGAGATGAAGCGGGAGATAAGCAGCATCCAGTAGTTAGGTGATAATGCCGCACAGATATTGCCTACCATAATCAGCGTGACTAATACCAGCAATATATGTTTTAGTGGATATTTACGTGCTAATGTCAATACAGGGGCGCCGACACAAACGCCTAGTGCGTAGGCGGAAATGAAATGTCCGGCAGCAGGGATGCTAATCTTTAAATCTCTGGCTACATCGGGCAGTATACCCATCATCACAAACTCGGCGATACCCAATCCGAGGGTACCGAATGCCAATGCAATAAGACTCTTCTTCATACGAAACTCAACCTGATACCTGTTACTTTTTACCTTCTTTATTTAGCGTATTTTTTACGGGGTGCAAAGGTAAAACAAAATCTCTCAGAATGAGTTCGTCAGGAATGATTTTGATTTAAATCAATTTATTGCTTTTTTATCCACTCAGTCATGTCTTTCAGGACTTCCGGATTTATTGTCTCTTCCAGTTGTCCGTATTCGGCTAAAGTTCCTTTCTCACAAGTCTGAAACAGGTGGTTCAGTTTTGGATAGGCTTTGATTGTCACATTCTTGTTTCCGTTCTCGCTGATGTGCTGCTTGATAGCAGTCAGATTCATATCGGCATCTACTTGAATGTCTTTTTCTCCGTTTAATGCTAAAACCGGGCACTTTATTTTTTTCAGACTTGCAGTCGGATCGTATCTCATAAAGTGGAGATACCACGGTGAAGTCATGGAGTTTATTTGGGCAGATAGTTGTTGTACGGTATTCAGGTCTTTCAACTGTTCGGCAGACATGGTTCTGGTAACATCAGCGTACACCTCTTTTCTGATTTCATCCGACGACTTGTCCGTTTGCTGTAATAAAGAGTATCTGTGGCGAACGGACGGTTTCATTGTCTGCCACACCGGATCGGGCATCCCTTGCGACTTGGAAATCAATTCCACTTGTTTAAGCATCAAGCTGTCACCTCGCACGGCAGCTCCTGCCAATGATATGATAAATGAGATGTTGGGGTCTTTGGCGGCAATATCAAATGCGATTGTTCCACCGCAGCTATGTCCGATAATGCCGATTTTCCGGGTATTAATTTCTTTTCTGCTGCGTAGATAGTTCAGCGCTGCTTCCGTATCTTTTGCAAAATCTTCGTTGGTAGCACTTGCATAATCTCCTTGCGAAGCGGCTGTGCCACGGTCATCGCATCTTAGTACGGCAATTCCGTTACGTGTCAGATAATCGGCGATAACAAGAAAAGGTTTATGCCCCATAATCTCTTCATCTCTGTTTTGAGCACCACTTCCCGTAACCAATACTACAGCCGGAAATTTACTCCCTTTCTCCGGAAGGGTTAATGTGCCTGCCATAGTGATTCCGTCCTGCGTATTCTTTACGCTGACTTCCTCGACCTTATAAGGAAAAGGTGGCTGAGGCTCCTGCGGGCGTTTAGGTCCGCTAAACTCTCCTTTCGTCAGATTCAATGGGAGGGGCATTCCTTGTGTGAATGTGCCGGTAATGGTTTGGTCCGCATTCAGTTTCCCTTTATAAGAGGCATGGATAACGGGTATCTGAACAGTCAGTATAGAGTCTTGAAAAGAAGTTGTTTCCGTTTTTATATCTTTGGTTCCCTGATCGGGGCTGTCAAGAGTTGTCACATAAGTCCCCTGTTCCGTATGCTTGATATGGAATACAATGGTTAACGAGCCGGCAGGAAGGGAGAGTTTGCCATGCCAAGTGCCCGAAATGTCTTGTGCAAGCAAGGAAGAAGATAATGTCAGTCCTGTCAGTAACATAGCGACAGCTGCAATCTTAGTTTTAAATGTTGTTGTTCTCATATTATAAATAATGGTTGGGAGAATTAGAATTCATTCTTTACGTAGTAGTCAAAATACTTGCATTCGTGCACAGCTTGCTTGAAGAACTGCGTGTCGGAATAGGATTTTGCCAGTTGATAGAAATAGCTGTCCACCTTCTTTTCTTCATCCGACCGTTTAAAATCAGGGTCGAGGATGTTGTTCCAGTTATCCCACCAGTTTTGGGCATAAAGGTCCATTGTACAGGAGGATGCCATAAACAATGCGCGTGCTTTCCATTCACGGTCGGTAAAGTAAGTGGCAGCCTGTTCATAGAGGGCAAGGGCGTTCTCCATGTTGTTGATAGTCATGTATTCTTGGGTGAAGTCCCTGTAATTGTACTCTTTGCTGTAATCGGGAATACGGTTTGAAACTGCTGAGCCGTATGATCCATACGCAGACCAATAATAGGAATTATCTTTGAAGTACGTGGGAATATTCCTGTAGTAACCGGTAGGGGATATGTTATAATAATAGTTGGCCAGCATATAGGCAGCCCGTGCGCTTTCTTCCGTCATCATCTGGCTTTCTTTTTCCAGTTGTATCAGGGCGGCGGTCAATGTAGCTTTATCGTGTTCTTGGTTCAGGTAGGGATACTGTTCGTACATTGTATCTGTCAGCTGCGAATCGGCAGGTACACTAAACAGTCTCTTGAATCCATTACTGAATATCAATGGGGAGATTTTTGAATAGCCGTTGAACTCGTTCGGCAGGATTTCTACAGGAATATATTTCTCTGTTTCATAATCGTAATCATAGTGAGTGATACTGTAAGATGGCGGAACTTTGGCAAACCATTTCGCAGCTTCTTCAAAGTTATTCATGCGCAGGAAGTAAGTTCCTTCCAATTCGTAAAGCTGGGTTAACAGTGCTTGGTCATTTTCTTTCTCAGCATTACTCATGAGTGAGTTGATAATATTCGGATCCGGATTCTGGCGTAAGTCCTCTATACGGTTGTGAGTAAGGAATGCTTTGCCGTAGTCCTTCTGCATCTTATAGAGATGACCGACAATTTCGTTGATGAAATCTTCATCGGCATTACTCGTTTGCAGGTATTGGCGGATCGTTTTTTCTTCGTCTGTACCGATAAACTTCAGTTGTGCCAGATAGAGGCTGAATTGTGTACGGCTTTTTTGTTTCAGCAATTCGGGTTTCGTGGTTCGGACGGAGTCGATGAGTGCGGATGCTTGTTGGTAGTCTTTGCAGAGGAACGACAGGTGTGCCAGGTAGAGAGCCCAAAAGTCTTTGTCGCTCACTTTGGGGTGATTCATCACTGCTTTGATAACCTTCTGTCCGCGTTCATACTCTGCAAGTACTTTTCCGGAAGGCTGCATGAATGAGCTTGTGTCATCTGTGGCATTCGAATGATTGTAGCGGGTCAGCACATTCCTTTCCATCTTGTTGATATAACGGATGGCGAGCAGCTTGATATAGGGGGATTCGGGATATATTTCGAGAATATTTTCCACCTCTTCCAGTTCGTTGGAGAAGGTATTATACCCTCGGAGCGCGTACATGGCCGCTTTCTCCCGATTGTCTTTACACCAGGTCATCGCTTCGTTCCAGTCTACTTCGCTTTGGATTCTGAAACTGGAATAGGCTATTTTCTTTCTGTTGTCCGAATGGTCGAACACACGGGAGTAGAGGTAGTTGGCATTTGCCAGTTTGCCTATGTTGTAGAGGGCGCCGGCTGTTTGTTCAAGGGCGGCGTAGTAGATATAATGTTCCTGTTTGAGAGGTTTCACGTATAGGTTATACATTCGGATGGCTTCATTGTTCTTGTTGCGCATATAGTGCGCCAAGCGTACGAGCTGGTAGCCGTATCTTAATTTTAGTTCATGATATGGGCAGTGCTGGTAGAGTTCCAGCCCTTTGTTTTTGTAGTGGGCGTACGTCTCTTCCGAAGGGGAGGCGGCACGTTTCATGTCCCACCAGCCATCGTTTTCTGATAGTTGCGCGTAGGGTTCCAGTTCCTTTGCATATTGTAGGTAAGTGAGGGTCTGCTTTCCTGCGTCTGTCTTGTTCAGGGCGATGACGTATGGGGAAGAAGGTTGCTTTAACGACTGGTAAGAAGCGGAATAGAGCAATGTTTTGAACTGTGCTGTATCCATCTCTTGCAGGGTGTTGTTTTTCTTGAAGAATGTCATCCACGCATTCAGGTTCTCGTCGGGCTGCTGTTCGGCGTCCGGATTCGTGTCTTCTCCATAGAATGCGTAGTCTGTGGTCAGGAGGAAAGGTTGCAGACCTTTGTTCTCTAAAAGAAGTTGGTCGAAAAGATTATAGTAGTTCATATAATCGTAGTAATCGCCTCCGCATCCGTTGACGTAGGAGTGGAAGGGAATCACCGCTATGGCGAGTGTGAGGATAGAACGTTTCAGGTATTTCATGAGAAAGCGTTTATGATGTTAGTTAATTGTTGTGTGGAATATTGTTTGAGAATCTCTTTGTCCAGATGGTAGAAGATGATTTCCCTGTTCTCTTTTCGTAGTTTCCTTTGTAGGAGTTGGGCCGCTTCGAGCAAGGTTTCCGGGCTGACCTCTTCTACTTTGAGTTCGTAGTCTTTGTTCACCCATACTCCGCCCAGATAGTGCGATTGGAGTATGTTGTAGACACCTTCTTTCGTTTGTTTATAATATTCGGGATGTGCGCCGATAGTAGCTTGGCGGATTCCGTTAATCAGTTTAATCTGTCCGAACGGATTTCTCACTATTCCCCAACTGTAGAGCGGCAGGGCGATGTCCAGATGCAGCGGATAGGAGCCGACGTCTTTGATATATGAAGCAGCGTCTTTATTGTTTAATATGGTGTTTTTGTTTTCGAAGTCCGTAGGTTCCGATGAAGCGTAATACATCAGCGTTCCCTTGTCCACAGGAGGTATTCCGGTTTTGTCCTTGAACTTGATTTGATGAAGGCGGATGGTGCAACTTACCAGGGCTCCTTTCCTTAGTTTCCGGATGTGTTTCAGGAAGTTGAAGTAGTTTTCTTTTGTCTTTACCGTCCAGTCGCAGTCGAACTGATATTCATTTGGGAGCTTGTTGAAATCCGAACAGTAAACGGTCACTATCCGCTGGTCGCCACCGCGGGTAAACATTTATATATCTGCGGCAGGACATTGCCGGATTGCCTTGTTGGTGATAAATATAACGGGGACTACCTCTTGCTGAAAGTCGGGATTGCCGGAAGAAGGCGAATAGTCTGCCGTAGGGAATGCCCCATTTCCTTTATTGTCTACATCGAACATACGGGCATATATCTTTTGGACTCCGAGTGTATTCAGATAAGCAGTATCCGCGTCTTCTGCACTCAATTTGCTTTTCCAGACATAAAATGCGGGAGTATTCGTATGTCTATCGATGCATCCGGACAGGCAAATGAGTAAAACAGCTAGTTGTAGTAGTCGAATCTGCATATGTTATGAAGTATCCCGGATCATTAAGTTATATTCCGACAGAAAAAGACAATAAGGATACAGAGGACAAAGTTATGAAAAAAAGATGCTTTTACAATTGAAACGCAAAAGTAAAAGTGAATAAAATTACTAACTTAGAACAATAACCAGCAAAGGATGGTGGTTGTAAAACAGTCACCCTCCAATTTTTTAATTTGGTCTTTGATATATGGGGTACTTCAAATAGCGTAAGGGAGTTAAATTGGGGTGATGTGAAGTTAGGTTTGTATATTAAGATAGTGCATTTATAGATATGGATGGACATTACTCCCTATTATTAAACATATGTTCTATTTAAATAAATAAGCACTGACTAAATTTGCATCATTATAAACTATATAATATTATGAAAAAAATAATCTATCTTGTTCCTGCGTTATCTTTAGCAGGTTGCACTTCACAGCAGGTAGAAGAAAAGCCGAATGTGATTGTCATTCTTGCTGATGATCTGGGGTTCGGTGATGTCAGTGCTTATGGTTCAACTACTATTCATACACCGAATATTGACAGTCTTGCCCGTGGGGGAGTTTGTTTCACAAATGGATATGCTACTTCGGCTACTTCTACCCCCAGTCGTTATGCCCTAATGACCGGAATGTATCCATGGAAGAATAAAGATGCAAAAATCCTTCCGGGTGATGCTCCTCTTATTATCAACGAGAGCCAATACACTTTACCAAAGATGATGCGAGAGTGTGGTTATGTGACCGGAGCTATCGGAAAATGGCATTTGGGCATGGGAAATGGAAATGTCAATTGGAATGAGACAGTCAAGCCGGGAGCAAAAGAGATTGGCTTTGATTACTCTTGTCTGATTGCGGCAACAAATGACCGCGTTCCGACTGTTTATGTAGAAAATGGAGATGTGGTAGGTCGTGATCCGTCAGATCCTATTGAGGTGAGTTATGAACAGAACTTTGAGGGGGAGCCGACTGCTATATCCAATCCCGAAATGCTGAAAATGCAATGGGCGCACGGACATAATAATTCGATTGTAAATGGAATACCCCGTATCGGTTATATGAAAGGTGGGAAGAAAGCCCGTTGGAAAGATGAAGATATGGCTGAGTTATTCCTGGAGAAAGCCAAAGGCTTTTTGAAAGACAATAAAGATAAACCTTTCTTCCTGTATGTAGGAACCAATGATGTGCATGTCCCTCGTTTTCCGCATCCTCGTTTTGTAGGCAAAAGCGGAATGGGGTATCGGGGAGATGCCATTCTTCAGTTTGATTATACGGTAGGTAAGATTCTGGAGGCATTAGAGAAACAGGGATTGCGGGAAAATACTTTAATTGTATTGAGTAGTGATAATGGTCCGGTGGTGGATGATGGCTATCAGGATCAGGCGGTAGAACTGTTGGGCGACCATCGTCCTTGGGGAAACCTGCGTGGAGGTAAATATAGTAATTTTGAAGCAGGTACTCGCGTTCCGTTTATTGTCAGCTGGCCTGATAAGGTGAAAAAAGGTAAAACTTCGGATGCTTTGGTGTCTCAGATTGATTTATTTGCTTCAATGGCTGAATTGGTGGGACAAGAGATGCAGTCGGGTGCCGGAGTAGACAGTCAGAATCAGTTGAAAGCCTTTTTGGGAACTGATCGTAAGGGACGTGATTATGTGATCGAAGCTTCTGGTTCTTTGTCTGTTTCAGACGGAGCCTGGAAATATATTACTCCGAATAAAGGGGCAGCTTTTATGAAACTGACAAGGACTGAGACTGGTAATGCTCCGGTAGATCAACTATACAATCTGAAAAAGGACAGAGGTGAGAAAGAAAATCTGGCTGAAAAATATCCGGAGAAGGTGAAAGCTATGAAAGCCATATTGGAACGGGAAAAAGCGAATACTAAGTAAGATAGGATATTCGGATGTTTAGGGATATG
>OGLI01001957.1_pt1 | contig 11320 bp, 10 predicted proteins | sample 1572661 | NCBI WGS metagenome assembly OGLI01 (sample SAMEA2581901, study PRJEB24529) | metagenome | biome: Human gut stool | place: China | collected 2011 | reverse complement strand
TAAAAAAAGGCATAAAAAAAAGACCTATTTCCAAGCCTGTATACTATATCACAGTTGAGCCGTAACCGTCAATAGCTATTTTAAAATTTATTGTAAATTCTTTTGAACAGTGCCGCTGTCTGCACCTTTTTTGTGTCCGGCAGCAATTAGTTTTTATAAATCTTACAGATACATAACTAAATATAGTACATTTATCTGAATTTTTCAAGTATTTTGTTGTTGTAAATCCTCAATTATGACGATATAATATATGTGTATAAATAGGATTTGATAATTAAAAATTTTACATAGCTTATTATAGCTGCAGTTAAGCATTAGTAATCGCAGCTATACAATATAATATTTAAAGGATTACCATTTAACGGATTAAACGATTTTCACGGATGAAAGGAGGGGTCTTTATGGCAAAGATAGACAGTGCCTATGCTTACTATGCCAGCACTTATGCCAATAAAGAGGTATCGCGCTATGATTCGCACAAGAAAAGCGACCTGCGCAAGATATACAACAGAATAATAAAGACAAATAAAGAGTCCCCTCTGTACAAGATTTCCAATATGTCCGAGGCCAAGAAATATGCTATCGATATAAAGGAAAGCTCTAAGGCCATCTTAAATGCCGTGGATTCGCTTTCTGATAAATACGCAGACTCCTCTGACTCCTTCCAGAAGAAGGTTGCGGAGTCATCTAATGAGGATGCTGTAGGCGTGCGCTACGTGGGTGACGGCTCAGAGAATAAAGGAGCAGACGGCTTTGATATAGAGGTCAGGCAGCTCGCCGCACCACAGGTCAATACCGGCAGCTACTTAGACAGCAAGGCCCTGTCCTTTATACCGGGCAGCTATTCCTTTGACCTAAATACCAATGCATCATCCTATGAGTTCCAGTTCGGAGTGAGCACCGGTGAAACAAACGGCGAGGTGCAGGACAAGCTCAAGAGGCTCATAAACGCATCCGGTCTTGGCATTGAGGCAGACATAGTCCATGATGACTCAGGCAAGGCAGCGCTTCAGCTTACATCAATGCAGACAGGTCTCAGCGAAACTGAGGATTCTCTCTTTAGTGTGGCTCCGTCAGCTAACGCAGAGTCCATAAGCATGATGAAGCAACTGGGTATTGATAAGGTATCATCCCCTGCCCACAACTCTGACTTTTCGCTGAATGGCACCGCGCACTCATCCTTGTCCAACACCTTTACCATCAATAATACCTTTGAGCTCACGCTCAAAAAGCCGACCACAGATACAGGTGCCGCAGCCATCGGTTTTAAGACCAATTCCGATGCAGTTGCCGACAATGTGCAGACTCTGGTTGACGCATACAATAAGATGATAGACGTGGCAGATGATTATTCAGTGAACGACTCTGCAGATGCCACAAGGCTGCTTCGTGATATAAGCTCCATCACAAAGGGCTCACAGTCAAAGCTTTCCTACATCGGTCTCATGACAGACGATGACGGCAAGCTCACTATTGACCGCGATATCCTCGCCGGTGCACTTAGTCCGGACAGAGCTGATGACACCTTCAACACTCTTACAGCACTAAAGGATGCAATAGGTGACAAAGCAAACTCTGTGACAGTCAACCCTATGAACTATGTACAGAAGGTTGTTGTGGCATATAAGAATCCCGGGCACAATTTCAACACACCATATATTTCGTCAATTTATTCAGGCATGATGCTTGACAGCTACGCATAAACGGCTGTTGTACCAAATCAGTACAACAGCCGTTATTTTATATTTTTTATAATAGTGGCTGCAGATCTCCCACCATTTTTTCCTCAAGCGTCCTGAGCCTCTCTGCAATTGCCACACTCTTTGAATCAGCATCGCGATATTCATTGAGACTGCCGCTGATTGTCTCTATGCCCATATTACAGCCCTCCGTCAGTAGCTTTGCTGCCTGGGACTGATCATCATTTACTGCCATCTTCATTGCAGTCTGCAGCTTCGCAGCCATCTTTGCAAACACACCCGGTTCCTTAATATCTGCCCCTGCTTTGTCAAGCATATCCCTGCAATCCACTGACAGCCCGGTGTGCTCATCATAGTACTTGTCTATCAGCTCACGAAGCTGCTTGTCATCTGTGTGTTCTCTTATATCGTCCATGCTCTCAAGTGCCATCTTACAGCCCGCTATGCAGTCCTGAAGCAAGAGCACCGAATCATGATTTTCAATATTTCTGCTCATAAAAACCTCCATACTTCTTTTCTATCAGTATGGAGGTTTTCATGAAAAAATATTCACTACACAATCGGAAACTCCAGTTTAACCCAAAACTTCCCACGTTCTCGTTTAAAGCTCATGCTTCCATTCATGCGCTGCATCATCGCATCCACGCTCTTAAGCCCTATCCCGGCACTTTTAAGAAGTGTTTTATTGTCACATACACCATTGCCAATTTCAACGCTAAAAATTTTTTTCGTAAAAGCTGTTTTCATAACAACAGGCTTCTTATTGTCCGCATATTTATATATATTATCCGTCAGATTGGAAAATATTCTGGTCAAAAATGCCATATTAACAGCAACCTTTACCTGCTTAAAGCTTATTCCTTCTGCATCAACCTCATAATTGCTTTTCATAAGCTGAGCACACACATCTGAGAGGTAATCTCCAAATATATACTCAACATCCATTGATGCATCCAATTCAATAGGTCTTTGTGAACCGGCAATTGAAAAATCCAGCAGATTGTCTACCTGAGTCCTGATATCCAATACCTTTTCACTTATAAAATTAAGATTTTTCATATTCTCGGCATATGCTTCGTTCTCCAGTTTCATTACATCAACATATGTCATAACACCAGTCAACGGCGTACGCAGGTCATGCGCCATATTACGCATCAGTTCATCCTTTTCCTGTCGCGCTTTTTTCTCCTGTTCCTGTGATGCTTCAAGCTCTGTTTGATAGCCCGCTATAATTTTTCTGATGCGTAGATACACAAATACAATTCCCATCATAAGAGAAAATCCCACATCAAAAATCATTAAAGCTATATAATATTTTATCGTAAATCCTGTATATATAAATACTTCCGCCTTAATATCGGAGAACTGGACAGGCAGCTCATAGCTTCCTGTAAATCGGTAATCATACATATTTTTAGCCGGAGATATAAGCTTATCTACATTTGATTTATTGTATATTACCTTCCCCTCTTCCTTAACACTATAAAACGAAATATCATGATCCGACATCCATTCATCATATTGCTCGACATCTGTAGTACTTATATTATTATCAGACACATATTGTTGAAACTCATCTATATATGGCTTTTCATTATCGTATATTAAATGAGATGTACCTTCAATATAATTGTTCAGTAAATCAATTCCCAGATAATATAATAGTCCAAAAACAACACATGTCCCTATAATCGCAATTGCAAATGTCAAAGACAGCTTTTTCTTTACCCTCTTTAAATCATCTCTCAAAACGGTATCCTCTTCCCCATTCTGTGTGTATGCATGCATCACGACACGCTTTTATAAGCTTATTCCTTAGATTTTTAATATGTACCATAACAGTATTCTTTGCATTATATGTAAAAACCTCATCCCACACCATCTCGTATATCATCTCAATCGTATATATCCGGTCCGGATTTTTCATTAGCAGTTTTAGTATCTCATATTCCTTCCCGGTTAATTTTATCTCATCACAATTAAACTCAACCTTATTTCGATTCGTAAACAGTTTAAGTCCATCTGCCTCTATAGATTCATCCTTGTTTTTACGATTTACACTTCCGCTGTCATATACCCGATATCGTCTGATAAGAGCTTTAACCTTTGAAATCAGCTCCATGTTTGAAAATGGCTTAGTCATGTAATCGTCACCACCCACTTCTAGCCCTTCCAGCTTATCCAGCTCTTCGGATTTTGCTGATAAAAACAATATCGGAACGCTGTATCTTTCACGCATTCTCCTGCAGGTTTCAATGCCATCTAACTGCGGCATCATTATATCCATTATTACAAGGCTGAACGATTCATCTATTTTTTCCAAAGCCTCCATACCGTTTTGTGCAATTACCACACTATAATGCTGCAATTCGAGAAGCTTTTTTATGCCACTGTATACTGTTTTATCATCCTCAACAACAAGAATTTTGTCCATTATATGCTCCTATCATATTATACATGTTTATTACATCAAAAAGATTATACCACATAACCGCTCCTAATTACTCCTTAATGTGCGCAAACCCTTATTAGCATAAATGCAGCTTCCAATCATAGTTATTAAAATAATGCTAATTTCCAAAAAACCGATTCTATACACAAATTGCCAGATATTCATTTCAAAGTTCCATATATCAAGTGAAAAGCTTTTTTGAAAATTTGAAATCTCACAAAATTCAACAAAGTATTTAAAAATATTGACAGAAAATCTATTAAGCAACCCCAATGTCAATATTCCTGCCCCCACAAGCGCCGGAACAGTTATCATCAAAATCTCATATAACAGAATTTGAATTGTCCTAAATTTTCTCTGTCCAAGTGTATTGTATATTGCAATCATTTTTGAGTGTCCTTTAAGCCATAAAACAGTCAGTAACGACATAACCACAACACATACAATATACATAACGCTCAACGTCACACTTGTCATACTTTTTAACATTGATATTACATCTGTCATTTGCAGTTCCTCATTCAATACCTGATTGACAACTGCCGAATTCGGAACATTTTGAAACATTTTACTCATATCATCATATAAAAGTGATGTACTTTTATAGTCTGTACTGAAAAAATTTATCCCATAACAGCTTGCTTCATTATTTAATTCTACATATGAATTATAATCTGTGAATATTATACTGTTAGCCACTTCTTTATAGTAGCCATCGCTTACCTGTGTCTTTGGCGTATTTATTACAGTATAAATTCCAATCACCTTAATACTTATTGTATTATTTTCATACTGTATAGATATATTACTACCAATTGACAGGTTATTTTCAGAAGCGAGCTTATCGGATATCATTGCCCCTTTATCACCTGACATCGGATATTTTCCTTTTGAAATTTTAAAAATACCACTACTGAAATATTCATTATAAGAAGTATTTATGTTTCCACTGACATATATTTTATTTTCCTCAAAATCACTTTGTTTTTCTGTATATGGCACATTTTCAAAATTTGCTGCTTCACATATAATGTCACTTGTAAATGCATTATTATATCCTACAACATTTTTATTATTATCTGCATATTCTAAAATATCTTTCCAATCATCTAAAGTAGAAAAATCGTCTAATTCAACAAGAACACAACATCCTGCCATATCTGCAAAAGATTTGTAAAAGCTCTCTATTGCCGAATCTAAAAATGTTGCAATTCCGCAAAACAGTGTCAGTACAAATATGCAAATAGCAATTAGTATATTCCGCCCCGGTCTCCCTAATAATTCTTTGCATGCCTGCCACCATTTATTCCTCATCGTCATCTCCCATTTCATAGCAAATATCACATTTTTTCTTTACATAATCCGAGTGGGTTACTACTATAACACATCTGTCCTGTTCATGAGCTATCTGCTGCAACAATTCGACAATTTTTCTTCGATTTTCTTTATCCAGATTTCCTGTAGGCTCATCTGCCAGAATATATTTTGCATCTGTTATCAACGCCCTCGCTATTGCAACTCTTTGCTGCTGTCCACCTGACAATTCCGTAACCTTTCGGGTTATCTGACTATCATCAAGTCCAACCATTACAAGGCTGTCTCTACACATTTTAATCAATTCTTTTTTGGGTACATCAGGTAAACTTATCTGGGCTGCAACCATTACATTTTCAAGGGAAGTCATATAATCAAATAGCTGATAATCCTGAAAAACCAATGATATACTATTTTGGCGCAGTTTTCTTCCACCAATATTTTGTATATTTTCTCCATCCAGCAAAATCTCCCCCTCATCCGGTTTTTCTAAACCGGCAAGTAACGATAAGCACGTTGTCTTTCCTGAACCTGACGGACCAAATATTCCATACATTTCTCCTATTTCAAATCTGTATGTAACTTTATCCAGCACATGCACAATTTCCTTCTTAGATTTATATGCATACGATACATTAATCATTTCCAACATATTTACCACTATCCCTTCGAATTTAACAGTTTCTTTGCATTTTCTTCAACAGTTGTTACAACAGGCAGTACCATAAATGCAATCCAATTAACTAACGAAATTATTAATAGAATTATAATGTTTTTCAGAGTAAAAAAAGCACTCATTTCTATACGTACCTCAAAGCCTTGAAATATTCCGGGTGTATCATATCCACCTATGGCTCTGTCTGTACTATTAATTATGACATTCTTACCTATACCACTTATAATGCTACATATGAAATTGCCAAGCACACAGTATAATAGCACACCCAAAAGCAAACCACTAATTGCATATATCATTCCTATAAATGCAAATCTACCTATACACCATTTTCTTGACCTTCCGAGTACCATAAAAAGTCCTGTATCTTTTTGGTATTGGATAGTATAAAACGAGAAAACGATTAACAAAATAATTTCACCCATTATAATTATCATCCAACAAATTATTTTTGATGTTTTTCCCATCAATCCTACGACTTTACATTCTGAATCGAGATAATTAGAAGTATTATCATATATTTCCACATTATCTCCATACATTTTCTTTAACTGGGTTTTTACCGCATCTATATGCTCTATCTTATCAATATACACTTCACTTCCCGTTGACGCGGTGTACTCTAACCCTAGTAACTCTACAATATAATCATAATCTACATATATAGAATTATATGGACTATGTATGTATACCGAGGTTCCCTCTTCATTTGAGTCATATATTTCGAAATCACTGTCCACTTTATAAATTCCGCATATTTGTAAAGATGTTGCTTCCGATTGATCTCCTATAGTATATTTAACTTCATCCCCTACCTTAAGATTATTTTTTTTCGCATATCGCTGTTCTACAATAATTCCTTTATTTTTGTAAGTAGGAAATTCTCCTTCAATAAGAGATACATTCTTTTCCCATGAAAACAGGCTATATTTTTGCACATCCATATTTGCAACAATTACCATTTTATCAGCCCGATTGCTTACATCTTTATTCTCCGGATCTATTCCTTTATGTTCCTTTACATTCTCTGTATCCACCGGGTCTGCAATCAGCTCTCTCCACGCCCCAAGTCCTGTAACATATTTCACCTTTCTGATTTCATCATAATCACTCTTTGTAAAGCCTCCATTATCATCCTCAATTACTAATGCGGCCCCATTATATAAATATGCATCTCTCTCAGATTTTTCTGAGGCATTGCTTAATAGCAAACCAATAATTTCACCTAGGATTATCGTCGCGATAATCAGTATGATAATCAAAGATTTTATTTTATTTCTTTTTATATATATAATAGCTGTTTCTATCATATCCCATCTCCTCAATTATTTTACTATTGCCGTTTCAGATATCTTTTTAAGTTTTTGGATTTCAACATCGGCATCAAAGAAAAGATATTTACCATTCATATACACTAGATTTGCAACTGCTTTATCATCCTGATACAAGGTAATATAACCATCATCGTTCCATTTCCAGATTCCCGTTTCAACCTTATCAGTATTCTCTATCTCCATTTCATATTCACCCTGTTTTTCATCGTTATCATGTATAATGGCTAATTTATTGGTACTCTTAACATTTTGATACTCTGAAAAATCAAAAGTTCCATAATAGAGTTCCACTGTCAGATGATTTTTTTGTTGTAATATGTTATATGTAATTAATACACTGATTACACAGACACAAGCGACAATCGCTGCGCAGATAATAATCTGTTTTCTATTTTTTTCCACTACAGGCTTCCCCCTTCTTTATTGTTCAATCAATGCCGGCTTTATTCTAACCGTTTGATACTTCTTGCTATAAACGATATATAATACCACTTTTAGTGAATAAAATCCTCATTTATGTGAAGTTTTCAAGGTACAAATTTATGGTTATAAGGTATCTTTAACAGAATACCTTTTGACCCTCAAATCATATATATAATAGCTGTTTCTATCATATCCCATCTTCTCAATACTACCAAACATTAAAAAGCCATAGACACCTATGGCTTTACAATACTATATACATATAAAGAATAACCTGAAAAATCATTTAAGAATTATAAATAATTCTAAAGAAATCTAAAGATTCACATATCCATTTTTTATACTATAAACCTGATCACACAGAATTTCTATGTCTTCCTTATGGTGACTTGTTATAACCATAATAGCAGGTTTTTTATTCACATATTCCCTAAACATTATTCTCATATCCTGAACAGACTGTTCATCCAGTGCGTTCATCGGCTCATCCAAGAGCAATACCTTAGGCTCTTCCATAAAAGCCTGAGCTATCGCCAGCTTCTGCTTCATACCTAAAGAGAACTTACGATAAACCTTTTTGGAATCCGGCTCAAGACCCACCTGTTTGAGAATTTCACTGATTCTTTCTTCTCCTATTCTCTTATGAATTTTTGCCAGTAAAAGTAAATTTTCCTTTGCAGTATACTCCGGCATGAAGCCTATGCAGTCCAGCACTATTCCAACATCCTTTGCATACTGTCCTTTTTTCAGAGGGACACCTCCGTACTTTATTATTCCATCCGACGGCTCCATTAACCCGGTCATTATCTTCAATAAAACACTTTTTCCACTACCGTTTCTTCCAACGAGACCATATATTTTCCCGGATTCCAATTTTAAATTTACATTTTCCAATACGGTCTGATTCTTAAAATTCTTTGATACATTATCCAGCTCTATATTCATATATTTTCTGCCTTCCACTTACGTAAAATTATATCCTCTTGTTTATTTTTTAACATTACAACAACACCCAATCCTATGACCAGACACTCTGCCATTTGAAATACCATACACTCAGGCTGAGATGTCATATGCGAAATATACAGCCCCTGTGTAAGCGGCAGCCACGAAAATAATGTTCCTGCCACAATATGGTATATAATAATTATTATAAATCCAATATGTTTATCTTCGGCTTCATGCAACCAGCATAGAAATACCAGCAGTAACAAGGCTATTGTCTGTAAAATCATATTACTCATTTCCATTATCAAATTTACATTTATTACCGTTCCCGAAATAAATGCTATTACCATCATTCCCACTCCGTAATACAGATAAGTACATACCAGAAATATTATCGCCAGATGCTTCATCCAGCTAATTGTATTTCCTTTTCTCAAGGCAAACTGAATATAGTAAAACGAAAAGTTCTTTGTCAAAAAATAATACAATAAAATCCAGATTGGCATTTGATAAAACAAATATAACAGTAAAAAAATATCAAGCTTTTTAAATCCGGCAAAATAGTCTGTAATGCCTGACATATATTGTTTTGAAACAAATCCGTATATGCTCCATATAACAACTGCTGCCATAAACGTAAGACCATAATATGACTTAACACATATTGCAATCAGTCTTTTAAAAAAGTTGAGTATAACGGCTCTATAAAATATAACCATTATAACAAACGCAATACTCACAGACCAATAAACAATATAAAAGCTATATGTTTTCCAAAAATGAAATTTTAAATTCCACCACCACATTTGGTGGTGGAATTTACTCCCGCACAGTAAAGGTTTACTCTTTCATATAAAAATGGTAAGGTTATCTTTCTTTCTGACAGCAGTAGAAAAAAGGATATCCATGAGTAAATATATTCCAGGAAACCAGAAGCACCTTTCCCTTGAAGACCGTATCTATATCGAAAACGAACTGAACAAGGGAGAAACCTTTAAGAACATTGCCCGCTTTCTTTGCAAGGATCCAACAACCATTTCCAAAGAAGTAAGGGCTCACCGTCTATCCGACTGGTATCACAAAGGTACTTTCTATAATGCCCATAACTTTTGTATTCATCGCTTCCATTGCCGGAAAACCAATGTCTGCGGAAAAATCATTCTCTGCGATGTAAAATGCACTTCCTGCCCCACCTGTAATCAAACTTGCAAGGATTTTGTGAAGGAACAGTGCAAAAGACTGGATAAGGCGCCCTATGTCTGTAATGGCTGCACAAAAAAGATAAATCATTGCACCATCGCCCAGAAATACAGATACGATGCACGTTTTGCTGATAGAAAATACCGTGAAAAGCTTTCCGGTTCCAGAGCCGGTATAAACATGACAAAACATGAATTACGCAAAAAGGATGGCATTGTTTCTCCTTTAATCGAGCAGGGACAATCTCCATATCAAATCATTACCAATCATCCAGAACTGGATATGTCAGTCCGTTCCTTGTACACCTATCTGGATCAAGGTCTGTTTACAGCCAGAAACATTGATTTAAAACGTAAGCCCGGCTTCAAGCCACGAAAGTGCCATAAAACACAGATTACAAACAGAACCGTCTTCGAGAAAAGGTTATTCAGTGATTTTAGTGAGCTGCAGTTATCCTCTTTTGTAGAAATGGATACGGTACACTCATCCAGAGAATCCAACAAGACGTTACTGACCTTTTTCTTCACTAAGGAAAAGCTGTTCCTTGCCTTTCTCCTGAATCGTTGTACTAAAGGCGCTGTCCGGCTTATTTTTGACCGTTTAGAAAAACGTATGGGCACCTATGAGTTCTTATCTGTCTTTGAATATATCTTGACAGACAGAGGTTCAGAATTCGGAGATCCTGTCGCTCTTGAAACAGGACTGGATGAAATTCAGCGTACCAGCATCTACTATTGTGATCCCATGCGTAGCGGACAAAAAGGAGGTCTTGAGCAGGCTCACACCATGCTTCGCATGGTGCTTCCCAAAGGAACTAGTTTTGAATTTTTGACACAATGGGATGTGAATCTAATCGTGAATCACATCAACTCCACTCCAAGGGAAAGTCTTAATGGAAGCACGCCTTATGACGCCGCATTAGAGACACTCGGAAAAGAAACCCTAAACGCATTTCAGCTTAAGCGCATTGACCCTGATTTGGTCAATCTAACGCCTAAGCTGATTCGCTTCAACCATTAACAACCACTTAGAAATCTGCTGTCGGACTGGAAATTAAACTTTCACATTTTCCTCACATGACCGGTGGAATTTAGTCTCGCACACTACCTTCCAGTGGTCCGTTTGTCATACCATCAAATCAGTTTTTTCCAAGAAGCTACTCCTATTATAACAGAAATAAGCGTTTTGAGCTTATAAAACTCTTAGAAAATCAAGAACTTTTAAATGAGTGTGGAATTTACTTCTGCACTGGAATTTACTTTTTCAAGTTAGC
>OGLI01001956.1_pt1 | contig 11321 bp, 10 predicted proteins | sample 1572661 | NCBI WGS metagenome assembly OGLI01 (sample SAMEA2581901, study PRJEB24529) | metagenome | biome: Human gut stool | place: China | collected 2011 | reverse complement strand
TGCCGCCGTCGTCGTTGAAGAACAGGGTGTTGATGGCCAGCTCCAGATTGCCGTTGGCGTACAGCAGCGCACCGGATGCGATGCCCACCAGCAGGGAGGTGTACACCTCCTTGGTATTCAGCGCCAGCACAATGGCGATCACCGGCGGCAGCAGCGAAAAGATGGTGCTGTACACCGCACAGGTATAGGTGGACGGGTCCGCGATCTTGCCGGGCGTTGCCGCTGTGCACCACAGCAGCAGGGCAAACACCAGCAGAGCTGCGAACCATGAAAGGTTCTTATTTTTCATAACGGATTCCTCTTTTTTCAAATTTCCGGGGATGCATACCCCTCTTTGCGCAGGAAAAACTATCCCCATCGAATGCAAAGGGAGGTGTGCGCCGCGCCGGATTATAAAGCGATGTATTTTGAGCTGTTCCGGGCCAGCGTGCAGGCCGCACAGCTTTTGCAGGACGCGCAGAAGCGTGCCGAGCAGCACCTGCTGGAAGCTGACCCGCCGCCGATACGATTGGAGCAAACAGAGCAAACGGATGAAGAATAGTTTTCTTCGGTCAGCATCCTCGCCCTCTCAGTCACCTTCAGTGCCAGCTCTCCCAAGGGGAGAGCCCTTGGCAAAACCGGGAACTTTACCGTACTGCCAAAGCCTCCCTCATTGAGAAAGACTTCCCCCGGCCGGGGGAAGATGTCACCGTAGGTGACAAAAGGGGGAATCTGGCGCGTTAGCGCCTGAGAGGGCGAGCCCGCTAAAGGCAATAACAAAAATACGCTGTCCTTCTCTTTACATTCCGCCGAAAAAGCGGTATTCTTTGTCCAGAACAAACACACTTCCCGGGAGGAGACCATGGATATCCGCCAGCTGCACTACTTTTTGACCCTGTGCGAAGAAATGAATTATACCCGCGCCGCACAGCGGCTGTTTTTGTCGCGGCAGGCGCTGCGCCAGAGCATCTCTGCGCTGGAAGCCGAAATGTGCGGGCCGCTGTTTATCAGCGCCCACCACAAGCTGGCGCTCACCGACCGGGGCATGAGTTTGCAGCGCCATGCCGCCCCGGTGGTGGAGCAGTTCCAGCAGATGCAGGCCGCGCTGCGGGCAGAGATCCAGTCTGCCCAGCCGGTGCGCATCGGCATCAGCGTGGCGCTGGTGCCGGACTATCTGCCCGGGCTGGAGACCCAGCTGGACAAGTTCCGGCAGCAGTACCCCCATGTGGAGATGCGTTTCCGCCTGCTGGACAACGACGCCGTGGCGGACGGGGTAGAGCAGGGCGAGCTGGACGCGGGTCTGGTCATCGACCTTGGCTGCGCCGCGCCGGTGCTGGCGCGCACCACCCTGCGGGCAGACCCCGCCTGCCTGCTGGTGCCCCGGGGACATCCCTTCTGGGAAAAGGAGCGCATCCCGCTGGCGGAGCTGCGCGGGCAGCGGGTGCTGCTGCCCAGCCTGCGGCAGGATCTGTTCAGCCCGCTGTGGGCGGCCTGTGCCCGGGCGGGCTTTGCGCCCAACGCCGAGATCGGCCCCAGCTTTTATCAGGCCTACTATCTGGTGCAGGAGCAGCTATGCACCTGCCTGACCCGCTACGAGCCCGGCGCGCGCCGGGAGCTGGACCGGGTGCGGGACGTGCTGCTGGAAGATATGCCCCCGCTGTGCGTCTCGCTGGTGCAGCGGCGGGACACCAGTTCTGCCTATATCGACCTGCTGCGCAGCTACCTGTTAGAAGTCCTGGGCAGCACCGCCAGCCTGCCGCCCCGCCGGGGACGCCCGGCAAAGCCCTTCTACACCGCACCGGTGCTTTCCAGCGCCGCCGCAAAATCTGCCCCGGAGCATCCCGCCCCGGGCACCCAGCTGCCCTTTGCGGGCGGCAACAATTTCCGGGAGCTGGGCGGCTACCATGCCGATGAGGGCAAGACCGTAAAGTGGGGACAGATCTACCGGGGCTTCCCCACCGGGCGGCTGACCACCGAAGCCGACCGCGCCCGGCTGGACGGGCTGGGGCTGCGGCTCATCCTTGACCTGCGCAGCGGCGCAGAAGCCGCAAAGCTGCCGGACTATGTGCCGGACGGCGCACGGCTGGTGCAGATCTGCGGCCTGCGGGATGCCACCGGGCAGGAGATCGATTTTTCGCCCAACGACATCCAGCGGCTGGTGCAGAGCGTCCCCGCCGGGACGAACCTCTCCCAGCTGATGTACCGGCAGATGCTCACCGGCAACAAGGCGTTCAAGGAGCTGTTCCGGGCGCTGGAAGCCGGCGAGACGCCCATCCTGTTCCACTGCACATCGGGCAAGGACCGCACCGGCGTAGCCGCCATGCTGATCCTGCTGGCGCTGGGCGCTTCGGACGAGACCATCTGCGCGGACTTTGCCCGCACCAACCTCTGCCGCGCCGCCGAGATCGAAAAGGCCATGGCCGACCATGCGGCGGAGATCGCCGCCGACCCGGCGCAGAAAATGCGCTGGCAGACCGCCGCCGGGGTAGACCCGGAGTCTGCGCCCTTTGTGCTGCGCACCATCCGGCAGGACTACGGCAGCGCCGAGAGCTATCTGGAAGCCGAATACGGCCTGACCCCCGCCCGCCTGATGCGGCTGCGGCGGATGTATCTGGAATAAGATGATTTTAAATTTCGGGATAGCGGAGCGTCTGCGGACGCTCCGCTATCCCATTTTCACGGGGAGGGGTCGTGACGATAGCTGCGCCTTTTCTCGTGAAAAAGGGATTCCCTCTTGAAAAAAAGCCTGTTGTCCGATACACTGAATATAACGAATCTTATAAGAAGGAATGAAGCTGACCATGGCTGCAAAAACGCCTGCCCAGTGGAAAACACTGTTTGAAAACGTACCCTTCCACCGCGAAAACTACTATACCGGCCCCCTTGGGCCGGACTACACCCCCGGCGGCACCTGTCTGCGGCTGTGGGCCCCCACCGCCGAGGCGGTCACCGTGGCCTTATACCACAGGGGGAGCGGCGGTGCCGTGCTGGGCACAAAGCCCCTTGTGCGCGGGGCGCAGGGGGTGTGGAGCATCTGGCTGCCCGGGGAGCAGCACGGCCGCTACTATACCTTTGCCGTCACCGTGAACGGCATCACCCGCGAGACCGGCGATCCTTACGCCCGGGCGGCGGGGGTGAACGGCGTCCGCAGCATGATCGTAGACCTTGCCCGCACCGCGCCCTCCGGGTGGGAGCGGGATGTGCGCCCCACTATCCCCCCGGCGCAGCGCGCCGTGTGGGAGGTGAGCGTGCGGGACTTCTCGCAGGATGCCGCCAGCGGGGTGCGCCCGGCGTGGCGGGGCAAATATATGGCCTTTACCCAGCAGGGCACCACATTGCACGGCGATGGCATCCACCCCACCTGCCTGAACTACCTCAAGCGGTTGGGGGTAAAATACGTCCAGCTGATGCCCATTTTTGATTTTGGCAGCGTGGACGAGGCAAAACCCCTGCTGCGGCAATATAACTGGGGCTACGACCCCACCAACTTCAACGTGCCGGAGGGCAGCTACTCCACCGACCCCACCCGGGGCGAGGTGCGTATCCGGGAGTGCCGCGAGATGATCGCCGCCCTCCATGCGGCGGGCATCGGGGTGGTGATGGACGTGGTGTATAACCACACCTACCGCACCGAGAACCCCCTGAACAACACCGTGCCGTACTACTTTTTCCGGCAGAACCCGGACGGCAGCTTTTCCAACGGCAGCGGCTGCGGCAACGAGTTTGCCAGCGAGCGCCCCATGGCGCGGCGGTACCTCATCGACTCCATCCTCTACTGGGCAAAGGAGTACCACATTGACGGTTTCCGGTTCGACCTGATGGGCCTGTACGATGCCGAGAGCATCAACGCGGTGCGCGCCGCGCTGGACAGCCTGCCCGGCGGGCGGGATATCCTGCTGTACGGCGAGCCGTGGCAGGGCGGTGCCAGCCAGCTGCACCGGTACGAGGCCAACAAGGCGAACCTTGCCATGCTCAACGAGCGGGTGGGCATCTTCTGCGACGACACCCGGGACGCCATCAAGGGCGGCTGCTTCGATGCCCGGGAGCCGGGCTATGTGGAGGGCAAGCCCGGCAGCTTCTGGGATATCGGCGCAGCGGTGGCGGCATGGTGCCGCAGCGACCGTCTGCCGCCCCACGCGCCCAGCCAGATCGTGAGCTACGTTTCCGCCCACGACAACTTTACCCTGTGGGACAAGCTGCTCTGCGTCCGCTACGAAAAGCCGGAGTTCACCGCCCGGGACACCGTGGCACTGGCACAGAACCGGCTGGCGGCGGGCATCTACCTGACCAGCTTCGGTTTGCCCTTCATGCAGGCGGGCGAGGAGTTTGCCCGCACCAAAAAGGGGGTAGGGAACAGCTACCGCTCCTCTCCCGCCCTGAACCGGCTGGACTGGAACCGCGCCGAGCAGTACCACGCCCTCGTGGACTACTACCGGGGGCTTCTGGCGTTGCGGGCAGCCTTTCCCCGGCTGGGCAGCACCGACCGTCACGCCCCGGAGGCTTTGCAGTTCTTTGCGCTGGAACAGCCGCTGGTGGGCTGGATGCTGCCCGCCGTCTGGGGCGACGGCGCGGTATGGAGCGCTCTGTGCGTCTTTTATAATCCCACCGAAACCACCTGCACCGTCTCCCTGCCCGCCGGGCAGTGGAAGCTGCTGAGCGACGGCACCTCCTCCAGCCTGTGGCGCGGCCCAAGCCGCATTTTTACCGGCAAAGCCGCCCTTGCGCCGTACAGCGCCACTATTTTTGGTGCGGTGTAAAAAAATTGAGGGCAGATGGGATACACGCCATCTGCCCTCGTTGCCTATGCTGTTATAAATACTCCGTCAGGAAAGGTTGCCTTTGGAATCGCAGGAAATGGAAATACTGTCAGATACTGTTTGCACGCCAATTGCTGTAAAGGTTCCATACGCAGTAGCCGTTGTACTGCTATGCGAACTCCTTGCACTGGTGCAGCTCCACAAACCCGATGTGCTGTATGTGACGGAATCTCCCACGCAGGAATAGGTACTTCCACTGGATGCAAATTCACCGCAGACAGTAAGCGTCCATGCCGTTTTTCCATCATGATAATAGCTTATGGATTTTGAACCGGTCTTGCTGGAACGTGCCGTTGTTGTATCGTAAAGAGTGGTAATAATGTACGTATCCGCATCGATTCGCTCTTTTGTCTGAGAAATCAATCTGCCGCTGGATGCTGCGTGAGCATGTGGAATTGCAGAAAACAGAACCAGTGCTGTCAGCAGAGAAACCACCAGCAGAAATTGCCGTTTAAACCGTGTTGTCATGCTTATCGCTCCTTTACATTATTTCGCTTATTTTGCCATAGTTGGCGGAAGAGAGCCGCTTGTTTCGATTGCTGGTCCAATTACATAATAGGACGGATGAATCAGTTCCTGAAGCCAGAAAAACAGCCCATGGGCAAACCAGAGCACTGCACAGGCAATAAGAAGGCCTGTCAGAACGATTGCCAGCACCCTGCGCCACTGGTACTTTTTCAGGAGCTGCTGCACCTGCTTTGCGTCCATCTCGTTCAGCACATTTTCGGCGGCCTGCGCAGGTGTGCCAAACGCCCGCACAAGCTCCTGATAATCCGCTGTGGGATGCTCGTCCAGATACTCCTCAATGGATTCCGTCAGCTGTGCAAGCGTTCGTTCCCGCAGCTCCGGCACACAGGCCAGAGCACGGCGCAGCTCCCGGCAATAGCGGCGGCAAAGCTTCTGCTCTGCCTGTTCCTTCTCACGGTTCAATATCCGTCACCTCTTCCTGACAGCTGGTCAGAATTTCCTGTACGCCCTGCTGGACCGTCATATACTCCGCAAAGATTTTTTGGAAATACGCCCGCCCGGCAGGTTCCAGATGGTAGTAAGTACGCTTGCGGCGCTTGCCCACCAGCTCTTCCCGGGCCGAAATATACCCGTTGTCCTGCAACCGGTACAGGGTCGGATACATCGATGTTTCCAGCAGTGTAAACTTTTCATGGCTTCGTTCCCGCATCGCCTGTGCCATCTCATAGCCATACATATCCTGTTGGCTCAAAAGGGCAAGCAGAACGATCTCGGTCACGCCGCGCTTTAAATTTTCAGAGACCCCCATGGCATTTTCTCCAATTCCGGTATTGGTATTTTGATTATATCCACAAACTTATTTGTTGTAAATACTATTCATCAAAGAATATGCTTGACGAATATAAATAGTTCTGCTATTTTTGATACAGTAAAAACATTTTACAGAAAAGAGGGATTCCCATGCAGAAGTCTTGAAAAGAAAGAAATCAGTTTGATGAAGAGGATTATTATTATGAAAACAATGACTTTAAACAAAGTTCTTGCACTGATTCTTACCGCTTGTCTTTCTACAGTCCTGTCGTTTTCCTCTTATGCCGCATCACTTCCTGTACACGAACAAAGTTCCGAATTTGTTCCTACAAGTAAAGCCGAGTATGTTTCTACAGTTGCGAAGTCTCATGGAATTTCTGAAGAAGAAGTCCTGCAAGAATTGGAAAGCAAAAAAGAAGCCTTTTTGGAAACCTATGGTGTATACGATTCTGATAGTTCTGACATCGAAATGTGTGGCTTTGATGGGAGTTATACCGAACCCATGCCCGGTGGCGTTACGTTGATATATGGATATGTTACTTTCACAGACACTTATGCCGGTGCGTTTGATGTCCAATCAACCTGTGCTGCCGTTATTGCATCCCATCATTATGGAAGATCCTTCTATTCTGTTGATTCTACTGCTTATGCATTTGCGAGCAACAGTGGTGCTTGGGATTTTGATTCCGTCTCTTGTCAAGTCAATAGTTCTAACACCAGTGTAACAATCTCTTACAACGGCGTGATTGATTGCCCATACGATGTTGCAGTAAGCCTTGGTGTCTCCGACTTCTTTGGTTTTGAAGCAGGTACGAGCACCACAGTTCATGGACGTCAGTATGTTTCCAATGCTAACACCTATACTTGCTAACGCTCATTATTTATAATCTTCTTGTTCTACAACGGAGGGAACGCGATGCATAATTCTATTCTAAAACAGGCTATTGGTTTGATACTGTGCAGTGCGCTTTTGCTGGCATCGTTTTCCGTTTATGCTTTTGCCGCAAAAGAGCCGCAAAGCACAAACCCTTCCTCTGCCACGGTGTCCTTTGGCGTGCAGACCGCTCAGTTTATCGAATCCCGCACCGAGACCACTGCAGACGGCACGCAGAGGCGGTATGGCACGCTGGCATTTTCCTTTGAAATTGAAAGCGCTTCTTTTGAAGCCCATCTGCCGATCATCCTGAAAAAGCTGCCGGATGGCAGTACGCAGTACGAAACCGCTGCGGATTGGTTCAGCGTACAGGCAAAGCCGAACCGCAATGCCACCCTTCCGGCCGCACAGCAGGAAGCTGTTCCCAAGTGGTATGTAGAACAGGCACAATGTGCTGTTTATGAATCGACCACCGACCCTGCCCGTTTAATCCTGACCGTACAGGGCGTGCTGCAGGACGAGAACTGGGATTGCGTACCTTTCATCGGTTCCAGTGAATATTACTTCTGAATCACTCCTCTGTTTTTGACATTCTCTTTTTTATATCCTTAAACCAAAACGAGAGCCGGCGGCTTACAGGCCACCGGCTCTCGCTTTCTTTATGCTATTTTCAGCTGTTATCTGCGCCCTTTTCGCCAAGGGTGACGTTAACGGTCTGCATCTGACCGCCGCGTGCGACGGTGATCTCGATGGTGTCACCGGCCTTGTGGTTCTGCATCAGGGTGCCAAGGTCGCTCTGGGTGGCCACCTCGCTGCCGTCTACGCTCACGATGCGGTCACCGGCCTGCAAGCCCGCCTTGTCGGCGGGGCCGCCCTTGACCACTTCCACGATGTAGACACCGTAGGCGTTCACGCCTAGCTGGGCGGCGGTCTGGGCGTCGGTCACGGCATAGTAGCTGATGCCCAGATAGGGACGCCCGGTCACATAGCCGTTTTCCAGCAGCTCCTGCGCCACCTTGACGGCGTCATTTACCGGGATGGCAAAGCCCAGACCCTCGGCATCGCTGTCGGAGGACTTTGCATTGACGATGCCCACCAGCTCGCCGTTCATGTTGAACAGGCCGCCGCCGGAGTTGCCGGGGCTGACGGAGGCATCCATCTGGATCAGGGACATGGTGTTGGTGGAGCTGGTGCCCTGAATGGTCACGCTGCGGTTCAGTGCGCTGACGATGCCGCTGGTGACGGTGCCGCCCAGCTCACCCAGCGGGTTGCCGACGGCCAGGACGCTGTCGCCGACCGACAGGCTGTCGCTGTCGCCGACGGTGGCGGGGGTCAGGCCGGTGGCGTCGATCTTCAGCACGGCGACATCGCTGGTGTCGTCCTCGCCCACCACGGTGGCGGTGTAGTCGGTATCCCCGATGGTCACGGTGATCTGCGATGCACCGGAGACGACGTGCGCACAGGTGAGGATATAGCCGTCCGAGCTGATGATGACGCCGCTGCCTGCGCCGGACTCGACCTGATTCTGGCCGTACCAGGACCACTGCGAGTAGACGACCTGTTCGGTGGTGATGACCACGACGCTGGGGCTGACCATCTCGGAGACCTGCGAAGTAGTCATGCCGCTGGACGCGACGGCGGTGCCGGAGGCCGCGCTGCTGTCGGTGCGCTCCACCTGCTGGATGACGACCTTGTTGCCTGCATTGCCGACCCGTGCGCCCACGAAGCCGCCTGCAAAGCCCATGGCCGCGGCCAGCACCAGCGCAACGGCGCTGCGGGCGATGCGGCCGCCGCTATGCTTGCGGCGCTTCTTCGGGGGCTTGGAGGCTGCGGCCTGCGGCTCCGGGCCTGCCGGGGGCGGCGTGGTGCCGCCATTGCCGGTGGAAGTTTCCGACGGGCGGGCCGGGGCGGGGTCGCTGTAAGTGCCCGCCGTGTTGGCGGTGTTCATGCCGGAGGAGCCGACGTTGGGGTATCCGGTATCGCCGGACGAACTATTTGCAGAGGAATAATCGTATTCCCATTTGTTTTCATTTTCCATGGTACAACTTCCTTTCTCGAAGGGACTGGTTCGGGAGGGGCGCTTCGCCCGTCCCTCTCTGGAACTGGCTCTATTGTAGCCGCTAATTGTGAAAACGAATCGCTGAGCGGGTGAAGAATGTGTGAAATAAGGTCGTAGCCGCAGGCCTTGACAGCGGCGCGGGAGCTTGGTATTTTAAGGGAAAAGGAGACTGCATATGAAACTGGAAGAACGGCCCGGCGGCTTTGCACTGTATAAAGAGAAGACCGAGGTGGGCTGCTGTCAGCTGACCCGGACGGCGGCAGGGGCGGACGTTGCCTGCCTTACCATTGTACCAGAATGGCGGCGGAAAGGCTATGGGTCTTATCTGCTAAAAGAGATATTGCGCCGCTTTGGCGGATATGACAGGGAGACGGCCACCGTTTTCACGGCCCCGCTGCCCGCTGCGCCGGGGGAGAAAGCGTTCTGGGCAAAGTTCGGCTTCCGGGAGGAGGCCGGGCGGCTCTGCCGCCGCCGGACGCCGGACCTGACCGCTGTGAAGTTCGTGCAGGACTTCCTTGCGGCCCGACTGCAAAACCCGCAGCTGCTGGTGGATGCCACCTGCGGCAACGGCGGAGATACGGCGTTTCTGTGCCGTCTGGCGGGCGGGCCGGGCCGGGTGCTGGGCTTTGACATCCAACCCGAAGCCATTGCCTCCACCCGACGGAATCTGGCCGCAAACGGGCTTTCCGCCGAGCTGTACTGCGGCAGCCACGCAGACCTGCTGCAGTATGTCCAGCCCGGTACGGCGGATGCCGTGATGTTCAACTTCGGCTGGCTGCCGGGGGCAGACCACAAGGTCTTTTCCCACGCGGAGAGCAGCATCCCCGCGCTGGAAGCGGCCCTCGACGCACTGCGGCCCGGCGGGGTGCTCAGCGCCATCCTTTACAGCGGACGGGTCATCGGGTCGGACGAGAAAACGGAGATCCTGCACTGGATGCGCACACTGCCCCTGACGCGCTGCACCGTCCTCGTCTGCGATTTCGCCAATTGGGCCGAAACGGCACCCCTGCCCTGCTTTCTTCTGAAAAAATGAGAAAAGTCTTGCATCTAAGTGGAATTTCTGCTAAAATAAATGCTGTTTGATTTTTAGACGGCCGGACCCTCTTTGGCATCGCGGATGCGATGCCGCCTCTCCCTTTGGCGGAGCGGGCGCAAAGCGCCTGAGAGGGCAGGCCTATTGATGGAGAACGACCCATGTGACGAAGAAAGGACCCGAAACAAACCCCTCTGACTTGAAATTGGGAGACTTATAAATCTATGACAAATCGTGAAGAAATCGAGCGCCGTCGGACGTTTGCGATCATCAGCCACCCCGACGCCGGCAAGACCACGCTGACCGAAAAGCTGCTGCTGTACGGTGGAGCCATCAACCAGGCGGGTTCCGTCAAGGGCAAGCAGAGCGCCAAGCACGCCGTTTCCGACTGGATGGACATCGAAAAGCAGCGCGGCATTTCCGTGACCTCCTCGGTGCTGCAGTTCAACTATGCGGGCAAGTGCGTCAACATCCTGGACACGCCGGGCCATCAGGACTTCTCGGAGGATACCTACCGCACCCTAATGGCGGCGGACTCTGCCGTCATGGTCATCGACGCCGCCAAGGGCGTTGAGGCCCAGACCATCAAGCTGTTCAAGGTCTGCACCCTGCGCCACATCCCCATCTTCACCTTCATCAACAAGATGGACCGCGAAGCCCGCGACCCCTTTGAGCTGATGGAGAACATCGAGGAGATCCTGGGCATCAAGACCTACCCCATGAACTGGCCCATCGGCTGCGGCAAGGAGTTCAAGGGCGTGTTCGACCGCAACACCCGCAAGGTGCTGGCCTTCTCCAGCGACGGCCGCGCCAACGGCGTCAAAAAGGTCGAGGAGACCGAGGCCGAGCTGGGCGATCCCGCACTGGACGAGCTGCTGACCCCCTATCTGCACCAGCAGCTCTCCGATGAGATCGAGCTGTTGGACGGTGCCGCCGAGGAATTTGATCTGAACAAGGTGCTGCGCGGCGAGCTCAGCCCAGTCTTCTTCGGCTCTGCGCTGACCAACTTCGGCGTTGAGCCGTTCCTGGAGAACTTCCTCCGCCTGACCCCCACCCCGCTGGCCCGTGTGGACAGCCTGACCGGGGAGCCAGTGGACCCCTGCCGCGAAGAGTTCTCGGCCTTTATCTTCAAGATCCAGGCCAACATGAACAAGGCCCACCGCGACCGCATCGCCTTCATGCGCATCTGCTCCGGCAAGTTCGAGCGCGGCATGGAAGCCTACCATGTGCAGGAGGGCAAGAACATCAAGCTGGCCACCGGCACCCAGCTGATGGCGCAGG
>OGLI01001947.1_pt1 | contig 11367 bp, 6 predicted proteins | sample 1572661 | NCBI WGS metagenome assembly OGLI01 (sample SAMEA2581901, study PRJEB24529) | metagenome | biome: Human gut stool | place: China | collected 2011 | reverse complement strand
CTCAAGCCTTTCGGCCTGATTCGCCGCCTTTTCGGCTGCGACCGTGGTGCGGCGGTGTTCAAGCACGAGCTGGGCGTAGTCGTCAAGGTCGCCGTCATAGGGCTGGACGGCCCCGTCGTGCACGAGGATGAGGCGCTCGGTCGTGGCACGCAGAAGATGGCGGTCATGCGAGACGATCAGCACTGCGCCCTCATAGGTGGAGAGCGCCATGGTCAGGGCCTCGCGCGTCTCCATGTCGAGGTGGTTCGTCGGTTCGTCGAGCACCAGAAGGTTGGGCTTGCGCCAGGCGAGGAGTGCGAGCGCAAGGCGGGCCTTCTCGCCGCCCGACATCGGGCCGACGGGGGCAGACGCAAAGTCGCCCGAGAAGCGGTAGATGCCGAGGTAGTCGCGAAGGTCCTGCTCGCGCACGTCGGGCGCCATGCGGCGCATGTGCTCGAGCGGGCTTTCGTCGGGACGCAACTGATCGAGCTGATGCTGAGCGAAATAGCCGATCTCGAGACCCTGGCCGCGACGAAGTTCGCCCGCCATCGGCGCAAGGTCTCCGACGATGCCCTTGACGAGCGTGGACTTGCCTGCGCCGTTGACACCGAGGATGCCGATGCGCTCGCCCGAGCGAATCGAGAGCGTGACGCGGTCGATCACGACGCGCTCGTCATAGCCGAGGCGCAGGTTCTCCGTGTCGACGAGATGCTCGGGCAGGCGCACGGGCTTCGGAAATTCGAAGCGCCACTCGCGCTTGGCGCGCACAGGCTCGACGGCTTTGAGCTTTTCGAGCATCTTGATGCGGGACTGGGCCTGACGGGCCTTCGTCGCCTTGGCGCGGAAGCGCTCGATGAAGCTCGAGAGATGGGACGCCTCGCGCTCGTAGGCCTTGGCGGCCGCATCCTGCAGCCTGAGCTTTTCGATGCGCTGGGACTCGAAGGCGGAGTAGTTGCCTGCGTAGCGGCAGACGGTGTCGTCCTCGACGGACCAGATCGTCGTGACGGCGCGGTCCAGAAACTCGCGGTCATGCGAGATGATGACGACGGTCGCCTCGACGCGGCGCAGCCAGTTCTCGAGCCAGATGAGCGAGTCGATGTCGAGATGGTTCGTCGGCTCGTCAAGGAGAAGCAGGTCGGCGGGGCACATCAGGGCGCGTGCGAGCGCGATGCGGTTTCGCCAGCCGCCCGAGAAGTCGTAGACGGGGCGGTCGACGTCGGTCTGGCTGAAGCCGAGACCCGCAAGGATGGTACGGGCCTGTGCGACGATCGCGCCTTCGTTGAGCTCGGCAAGATTGGCGTGGGCCTGAGCAAGACGCATGTCGTCGCCTGCCTTTTCGGCTTCGGCGAGTGCCGCGCGGGCGGCGATCAGGGGAGCGTGCCCCCCGAGAACGAAGTCGACGGCGGGGACGTTGTCGGCGACGAAGGACTGCGCCACGTGGGCGATCCTGTCGCGGGGCGGCGTCTCGATGTCGCCGTCTTCGGGAGAGAGGTCGCCGAGCATGGCCGCAAAGAGCGTGGACTTGCCGCAGCCGTTGGGGCCGACGAGGCCGATGCGCTCGCCCGGCGCCGCAGTGAGCGTCGCATGACGGTAGAGGACGCGGGTGCCGCGGGAGAGCGCAAGGTTGAGAAGTCGGAGCATGACGCTGGATTACTGTTCGAAGTAGTTGAGGAGCGCTTCCTTCGTGACGAGGAAGACCTGGTCGTCGCCGCCCGAGGTGGCGAGCCAGATGATCTCGAGGCCGGGGAAGGTCGCCTCGACCGCTTCGGCGCCGTCGCCCACTTCGACGATGATCATGCCGCCGTCATTGAGATGTGCGGCAGCTTCGGGAAGCATGCGGCGCACGACGTCCATGCCGTCGTCGCCTGCGCCGAGCGCCATGGCGGGCTCGTGACGGTATTCGGAGGGCAGCGTGTCCATGCTCGCCTGCGTGACGTAGGGCGGGTTGGAGATGATGATGTCGAACGTGCGGCCCTGCAGGTTTTCAAAGAGGTCGCCCTGAACGAGCTCGAGCGTCTCCTCCATGCCGTAGTCGCGGCGGTTGATTTTGGCGACCTCGAGCGCGTCGGGCGAGAGGTCGGAGCCCGTCACTTCGGCGTTCGGGAAGGTGCCCTGGGCGAGAATCGCGAGGCAGCCCGAACCCGTGCAGAGGTCGAGCACGCTGTCCACTTCATACGGATCCTCGACCCAGGGGGCGAGGTCCTCCTCAAGAAGCTCGGCAATGTAGGAGCGCGGAATCAGCGCACGCTCGTCGATGTAGAAGCGGTGCTCGGTGAGCCAGGCCTCGCGCAGCAGGTAGGCGGTCGGAACCTTTTCGTGGACGCGGCGGTCGATGAGGTGCACGAGTCGGGAGAGCTCGTTGTGCGTGAGCGCGGCGTCAAGGAACATGTCGAAGTGGTCGAACGGAAGCTTGAGGCCGCGGCAGATGAGGAAGGAGGCTTCCTCCCAGCTGTCGGGAGAGCCGTGGCCGTAGGAGATTTCGGCGTTTTCCATTTCCGTGATCGCCCAACGGAAGACGTCGCGGATGGTCTTCAGATTGTGAATGGGGTCATCAAGCAGCGGAGCAATTTCGTACATGGCGGTATCCAGTAAAGGGGCGGACGCGGCGAATGCGACGCCCGCGGGAACGCGGAAAACGGAGGGCGCGCAGGCGATGCGCAGGTCCGAAGGATCGGACACGGCGCGTCTGCGGCGATGCCCGACATTATAAGGTCGGCGGGGGCGACCGTCCGTGCAGGGGGATGTCCCGCGGGCGGCCCTCATTTAGAATAGGCAGACACGCCTGTTTGCGCCGCCGGTCTGCGGCGCAACGGGCCTTCCATCAACCGGCCGCACCTTTTCAGGAGACCTTCTTGCGCTTACGTCAGATCAAGCTCGCAGGCTTCAAGAGCTTTGCCGATCCGGCGCTCATCGAGCTCGAGCATCCCGTTGTCGGGATCGTCGGACCCAACGGCTGCGGCAAGTCGAACATCATCGACGCCGTTCGCTGGGTGCTCGGCGAGGCGCGCGTCTCTGAACTGCGCGGCTCGTCCTCGATGCGTGAGCTGATCTTCGCGGGCTCGACCACGCGCCACGCTCTCGGGCGCGCGAGCGTGGAGCTCATCCTCACGAACGACGACGGACGCCTCAAGGGGGCGTGGTCGGAATTCGGCGAAATCAGCGTCAAGCGAGTCGTGACGGCCGAAGGTCAGTCCGCCTACTACATCAATCATCAGCAGGTGCGTCGCCGAGACGTGCAGGAGATCTTCCTCGGCACGGGGCTCGGGCCTCGCAGCTACGCCATCATCTCCCAGGGGATGATCTCGAACTTCATCCGTGCCAAGCCCGAGGAGATGCGCGTCTATCTAGAGGAGGCCGCGGGCGTCTCGCTCTACCGCGAGCGACGCAGGGAGACGGAGTCGCTTCTCAGTCAGACGAGGGGCAACCTCGAGCGCGTGCGCGACATGCAGGCCGTCAAGGAAGAGGAGGCCGCAAGGCTTGAGGGCGAGGCGCAGCTCGCAGGGAAGTGGCGTGCGCTCACGGACGAGCGCAACGCCGCCGAATCCCTCTGGTACTGGATCCAGTATGAGGACGTGAAAAGAACGCTCGACGGGATTGCCGCCGACATTGCGCGCGGCGAGGCCGAGATCGAGGCCAGAAAGGCCGACGCCGCCCGTGAAGCGGCGTCGCTTCCCGCGCTCGAGTCCGCGGCACGCGAGGCTGAGGCGAAGGAGCTTGAGGCCGCTGCAGGACTGAGGCAGGCCGAACGTGCGCTCACCAAAGCCGAAGCCGAGGAAAGACGGCAGCGCGAACGCAGGGCCGGAGCGGAAAGAGCCGCAGCCGAAGCCCGAGAGGCAAAGGCGGCCAAGGAAAGGCGCCTTGCCGAGACTGTTTCCGCCAGAGAGGCCCAGGCATCCGAGACTGACGAGCTTGAGGAGACGATTGCGCTCTCGGGCGAAGAGGAGGCTGCGGCACAGGAGGAGGTTCTCTCCGCCGAGGACGCCCTGAACGACGTCAATGCCCGCGCGGCCGAAGCTCGAAGAGCCGAGTCCGACGCGAAGGCTCAGGCACGTGTTGCACATGCGCGGCTTGAGGCGGCCGAGCGCCGTGCCGAGGATCTCAGACAGCGTCTTCTGAGGCTTGCAGCTTCCGAGGGAACGCTCGAAGCGCCTGACAAGGAGGGGCTCGAGGCGATGAAGCTCGACTTCGAGGAGGCTCAGGCCGCCGCAGAGGAGGCGCGCGCACTTGAAGAGGAGGCGGCTGAGGCGGCAGCAGAGGCGAGACGCAGAAGAGACGCCGCCAACGAGGCTTATTTTGCGGCTCTTGCTCAGGAAAAGGAAACGGCCGCGAAGCTCGACGCCCTTGAGGCCGTCGAGGCGGGGGCTCAGGCAAAGGGGCGGCTTGCCGAATTCGAGGCCGCCGAAGGGCTTGACGGTCTTCCGCGCCTGTCCGAGGCGCTTTCGGCCGACCCCGAATGGGTGACGGCCGTCGAGGCCGTTGTCGGATCGAGGCTGGGAGCACGCTTCTTGAGCCGGCTCGGCATGGCTCAGGGCTACGAGAGCCGCCGGCCGCCCGCCGCCATCTCGTTCGTTGAACGAGGTGAGACGCAGGAGGGCCGCCCTGCACTCGAGCTCGACGGCGTCAGGCTGGAACCCATCACCTCGCACGTCAGGTGCTGTTCGTCCGACGCGACGGCGGCTCTCGCGGACGTTGCGGCGAACGTCTACTGCGTGAAGAGCCTTTCGGAGGGGCTGGCTTTGAGAGCCAGGCTTCCCGAAGGCGTCACGCTGGTGACTCCGAAGGGCGACCGGCTCACGAGCCGAAGCCTTGTCGTCTGGACGGCGAGCGATCCGGGACAGTCCGTGCTCTCTCGCCAGCAGGAGATCTCCGCACTCAGGGACTGCCTTCATGAGCTTGAGGACAGGCTGGGCAAGCTTGATGACGACAGGAATGCGGCCGGAGCGGCGGCCGAGGCCGCTGAACGGACCGCACGCACTTCGGCTCAGGGCGCCCGTGCTGCTGAGGCGGGGGTGGCCGACCTGAGGCTCAGGATCAAGGCGGCGGAGGCGGCGGTGGCGGCCCACGAGCCCCGTCTTGCCGATCTGCGTCGCAGCAGGGAGGAGCTTGAGGCCGAAGGCGAGGAGGCCAGAGCGCTTGCCGAAGAGGCGGGCGTAGCGGCAGACGAGGCGGAGGCGGCGTCAGAACGCGCCGTGCGCGCTGCCGCAGGATTCACGTCCGAACTTGCGCGAGCCGACATGCGCTTCAAGACGAAGACGGCTGCGCTTGCGGCCGTGAGGCACAAGGCGGAGCTGGCACGCGCGAAGCTGCGGCAGCTTTCGGAGTCGGCCCGTCTGTATGCACAGAGCGAGGCGGCTCTTCGAAGCGACATCGCCCGAGAGGAGGCGCGTCTTGTCGAGGCCTCCAGGCTCCTTGAGGAGAGCGCGAAGGTGCTCGGCGACGCGGCGTCGGCCGCTGCCCTCAAGGTGCTTGAAGAGGCGGAGCGTGCGCATGCCGCACGTCGCGACGCGACGGTCGCGGCCAGACTTGCGCTCACCGAGGCTCAGGGCCGCTGGCAGGCCGCGCAGGCGGACGTCATGCCCATGACGGAGGCGCTCGGCGTCAAGAGAGTCGAGCAGCAGATGAAGGAAAGCCTTCGGACTCAGTTTGAGGAGAGGCTCGATGAGCTCAAGGCCGACAGGACGGATCTTGCGCGTCGCGCGGCGGAGCGTCCGCAGAAGGCTCAGAGCCTTCGCGCCAAGGTGCTGAGGCTCATCAGCGAGATTGCAGGATTGGGTCCCGTCAATCATGCCGCGCTCGAGCACCTCGAGGCGGTGAGAAGGACGCTCGAGGCGACGGCCAGACAGGTGGAGGACCTTGAAAAGGGCATTGAAACTCTGGAGGCCGCCATCAGAAAGATCGATGCGGAGACCAGAGGACGTCTCAGGGAGACGTTCGAGGAGGTGAACGGTCACTTTGCCGAGACGTTCTCCGAGCTCTTCGGAGGCGGCGTCGCCTCGCTCGTCATGTCGGGAGACGATGTGCTCAACGCGGGCGTCGAGGTGAAGGCTCAGCCGCCGGGCAAGAAGAACGCGGGCGTGAAGCTGCTTTCGGGCGGCGAGCAGGCCCTCGCGGCCACGGCGCTCGTCTTTGCGATCTTCAGGCTCAATCCCGCTCCCTTCTGCCTGCTTGACGAAGTGGATGCACCCCTTGACGAGGCCAATCAGGCGAGGCTTGCAGGTCTGTGCCGCCGCATGTCGAGCGAGACGCAGTTCCTCATGATCACGCATCATCGCGTGACGATGGAGTTCGCGGGAGCGCTTGTGGGCGTAACGATGAAGGAGCCCGGCGTGAGCCGCGTCGTGAGCGTCGACATCGAGAACGCGGTCCGCATGGCGAACTGACGCCTGCGGTTCCGCGTCCCGCACGCGCGTCGTGGCGAATCCGTCAAAAGTGCGTACAATCAACAGAAGCTGCGCCCGCGTCGGGCGCCCACAAAGCCGGACATAATTCAAATGAGTCAGACTCAGATCATTCTTATCGTGGCCGCCCTGGTGGTCATTGCCTTCTTCTTCTGGCGCTCGATGCGCGAGGAGCGCCGCATGCGCGCAAGCCGAAAGGCCCGCCTGCAGGCGGGAGGCGACGTTCGCAAGGACGTGCTCGCCGAAGAGAAGCCCGAGCCTCGCGTCGAGCCTCAGCTCGAGGACATGGTGGACGACGACGAGCCGCACGAGGCGGTTCAGTCTGCCTCCAGGGACGACCTTCCGTCTGAAAAGCCGCCCGTCTACGTTTCGCCGAGGAGCAGAAGGCGCGCCTTGAGCGCGAGGCCGCCCGCGGCGGGCGAAAGGCAGGCCGCATCGCCGGCATCGAAAAGCCGCCCGTCGACCACGGCATCCAGTGGGTGCTCGACGTGACGCCCTATGAAGGCAAGACCTTCCCGCTCGGTTCCATGGACTCCCTTGTCACGCAGATCCGACAGCTTTCGCTGCCGCTGCCCGTGTCGCTTTGGGCGAAGTCCGCTGAGGACGGCCTCTACTATCCGTCCGAATGCCTGCCTGCGGAGGCCGTTCACATCGTCGCGACGATCCTGATCGCCAATCGTGCCGCCGTGCTTGACGACGTTTCCGCCTCGAGCTTCCTGCAGGTGCTCGAGCAGACTGCCGCCCAGAACGACGTTGACGTGCGCACATCCTGCGACATCAAGACGGCGGTCTCGACGGCTGTTCAGATCTCCCGCTTCATCCACTACTACGACAAGCTGATTGAGGTTTCGATCGTCCCCGCTCCGCGTGAGGAGGGCCTGACGCTCGAGGAGGTGACGAAGGTTGCCGAGGGCGCGGGCTTCGTCAGCGCGAGCGGCCGTTGGGAGCTTCGAATCGACGAAGGTTCCAGAGAGCCTCTGATGACGCTCTCGCTGGCGGGTGCCGACTCCTCCCAGCTGCGCCTTTCCTTTGACGTCCCCCTTGCCAACGTGCCGCGCGGCGACCTCAAGCGCTTCTTCCAGCTTGCAAACCACATCGCCTGCCATCTCGGCGGCGTCTGGGTCGACGGCGCGGGCAACCGCATCGAGGCTGCAGGCGGCCTGATCCTTCAGGACGAGATCGAGCATCAGGACGCGCAGATGGCCGCCAGCGGCGTGCGTCCCGGCTCCGAGCGCGCAAGGCTCCTCTTCTCGAGAAGCGCCTGACGCAGGATCCGCGTCAAGCATCATTCACTGCCCGCCGCATTCGGACGCAAGCCGCCCGGCGGCGGGCTTTTCTTCTTCGCTTCTTCGGAATGCAAGATATGACCGAACCGACAAAGACTGAAACCCTCGCGAACGACGACTTCGACGGTGCCGCAAAGGCTGCGGCGATCGAGCCCTCCAGGGCCCCCGCCCGCATGCGTGAGCTCGAGAAGCTCGTGGAGACCTGGGACTACGAGTACTTCGTGCTTGACAATCCGAGCGTTCCCGACGCCGAATACGACCGCACGTTCAATGAGCTCAAGGCTCTTGAGGCCAGATTTCCTGAATGGAAGAGTCCTGCCTCGCCCACGGCCCGCGTGGGCGGTGCTGTTCGAAGCGACCTTGCAAAGGTCGTGCACGCCGTGCCGATGCTTTCCATTCACACCGAGACCGACTTTTCGAGCGAGGGTGCGGCGGCATTCGACCGCCGCGTGCGCAGCGAACTCGGGCTCGCGGATGAGGATCCTGCCGTGGCGTACGACTGCGAGCTCAAGTTTGACGGTCTGGCAACGAATCTTCGTTATGAAAAGGGCGTTCTCGTACAGGCCGCCACTCGCGGCGACGGCAGTGCAGGGGAGGACGTGACCGCGAATGCGCGCACGATCCGCACGATCCCGCTTCGTCTGGAGGGCGACTTCCCCGACGTGCTGGAGGTGCGCGGCGAGGTGATCATGCATCGCGACGACTTCGAGGCGCTCAACCGCCGTCAGGCAGAGGAGGGGCAAAAGACCTTCGTCAATCCGAGAAATGCGGCGGCGGGGTCCCTGCGCCAGCTCGATCCTGCAGTGACCGCACGCAGGACGCTTCATTTTTACGCCTATGCGCTGGGTGAAGTCTCGGGCGGCGAATTCGCGCCCACGCAGACGGAAGTTCTCGACAGACTTGCGTCGCTCGGGTTCCCTGTTGCGGACGTCCGCCGAAGGGTCGAGGGGCCGACAGCGCTCGCGACCTTTCATGATGAGGTGGCAGAGATCAGACACACGCTGCCCTTCGACATCGACGGCGTCGTCTACAAGGTGGACAGTCTTGAGCTTCAGAGGGAGCTCGGCTTCATTGCTCGCGAGCCCCGCTGGGCCTGCGCCCACAAGTACCCGCCCGAAGAGGCTCTGACGGTCTGCGAAGCCATCGACATTCAAGTCGGGCGCACGGGCAAGCTCACGCCTGTCGCGCGCTTGAAGCCCGTTTTCGTCGGCGGCGTGACCGTCTCGAACGCCACTCTTCACAACGAGGACCATATTGCGGGCCTTGATCTGCGCCCCGGCGACACGGTCGTGGTCCGCAGGGCGGGGGACGTGATTCCCGAGGTGGTGCGCGTCGTGCACGAGCGCCGTCCAGAGGGTACCGTGCCGTTTGCAATGCCGTCCGTCTGCCCTGTCTGTGGGTCGGCCACGATCCGCGACGAGGAGGAGAAGGACACGCGATGCACGGGCGGTCTGTACTGTCCGTCGCAGATGAAGCTCTCCCTCGTTCACTTTGCCTCCCGCAGGGCCATGGGCATCGACGGGCTCGGTGAGAAGATCGTCAACATGCTTGTGGACGAAGGGCTGGTGAAGAGTCCGGCCGACATCTTCACGCTCAAGCCTGAGGATCTCATCGCGCCGACAACGGCGACGAAGGATCTTGAGAAGCCCGTCAAGCGCATGGGGCCGAAGGCCGCTTCGAACCTGCTTGAAAGCATCGGGAAGGCGAAGCACACGACGTTCGCCCGCTTCATTTTCGCGCTCGGATGCAGGCATGTGGGTGAGGCGACCGCGTTGTCGCTTGCGCAGCACTTCTGCACGCTTGCCAATCTTGAGGCCGCCGACGTGGAGGCGCTCACAAAGGTTGATGACGTGGGTGAGATCATCGCCGAGAGCATTCATGCCTTCCTGAAGGAGCCGCACAACCGAACCGTGATCGAGGCGCTCGTTGCCTCCGGCGTCGTCTGGCCCGTGGTGGAGCCCAGGCCTGCAGCGGAGGCCTCCGAGGTTGCGGGCAAAACCTTCGTGCTGACGGGGACCTTGCCCACGCTCACGCGCGACGAAGCAAAAGACCGTCTCATCGCGGCGGGCGCCAAGGTGTCGGGTTCCGTCAGCAAAAAGACCGACTTCGTGGTTGCGGGTGCGGAGGCGGGTTCCAAGCTCGAGAAGGCGCAGACACTGGGTGTGAAGGTGATCGACGAGGAAACTCTCCTTGCCATGCTCGAGGGCGGCGTTTCAAGCGAAAAGCTTGTTGTGACGCCTGAGGCTGAGGAAGAGGAGAAGGCGGCGGCCGAGGGTGCGGTCAGTACTCAGGATGCTTCCGCCACCCCTGCCAATCCTGAAGAGAAACGGGCTGCAGGGACGGAGGTGGGGAAAACGGACGACGAAGGCCCGCAGCAGGGCGCCCTTTTCTGAGCCTGATCCGCAGAGGCATTGACGGAGCGTGGTTGTTCAATTTTTCAACTGCGCTTCGTCATGATGCGGTGGAAGGCCCTGTTACGGAGCGGGAATGTGCGAGGGCTATACACGTATCAGGTTCACGGCTCTTTTAGAATTGAAGATCGCCTGCTGTCGGCGGTTGCCAGAGAAAGAAATCATTTTGAGGAAAGTGAGATGCTTGCATTGATCGGCGGATCCGGCTTTACCGGCAACGACGTCATTGAGGACTGCGAGGAAATTGAGATTACAACGCCCTGGGGGGCTCCGAGCGCACCGCTTGTCTTCGGACGCCTCGGCGGAAGGTCGATCGTCTTCCTGCGTCGTCACGGCGTGAAGCATGAGTTCGCCCCGCACAGGGTGCCCTACCGTGCAAACATCTGGGCGCTGCAGAAGGCGGGCGTGGAGGGTGTGATCGCCGTCGGGACCGTGGGCGGTGTTGCGCCGGACATGGGGCCCGGCCGCATTGCGGTCCCCGATCAGCTGCTTGACTACACCTGGGGCCGTGAAGTCACTTATTACGATGACTTCGGGACTGCCGGCATGAAGCACGTCGACATGACGTGGCCGTTCGACAGGGCGTTGAGCGACAGACTGGTTGAGGCCGCGGAAAGGCTCGGTGCGGGCGTGAGGACTGCGGGCGTCTATGCGTGCACTCAGGGTCCGAGACTGGAGACGGCGGCCGAGGTGAGGCGCATGTGCAGGGACGGAGCCGACATGATCGGCATGACGCTTTATCCCGAGTGTGCCCTTGCCAGGGAGCTTGATCTTCCTTATGCGGGCATCTGTGTTTCCGTCAACCATGCCGCAGGCATGGGTGACTGTGCCGATGAGATCGACTTCGCGTCGCTTGAGTCGTCGCTTGCGCGTGCCGTCAGGGGCGTCGTCGACATCGTCAGGGAGACCGTGCGTGCTGATGCGCAGAAGGGAGGGGCCGAATGATCCGTCCCGTGTTGAAGATGGGCGAGGAGCTGCTTCTTGAGAAGGCGATGCCTGTGAAGGCGTTCGGTACGCCCGAGCTCCGGAGGCTTGTGGTCGACATGTGGGACACCATGGACGTCGAGGGCGGCATCGGCATTGCCGCACCGCAGGTCGGGCGCAATATAAGAGTGATTGCCATAGACATTCCAGAGGATTCAATGGGTGAACCGCCCACTCCCGGCGAAATAGAGCTGTTGCCGAAGATGCCGCTGATACTGATAAATCCTGAAGTTGAAGCGGTAGGCGGGGATACCAGCCGCCGGGAAGAGGGTTGTTTAAGCGTACCCGGCATCTGGGCGGAAGTAGAAC
>OGLI01001940.1_pt1 | contig 11407 bp, 4 predicted proteins | sample 1572661 | NCBI WGS metagenome assembly OGLI01 (sample SAMEA2581901, study PRJEB24529) | metagenome | biome: Human gut stool | place: China | collected 2011 | reverse complement strand
TATACTCTTACAACTCCTACATCCGAAAAGATACTTATCAAGAAACAGAGGATCAACGTAAGAATCTGAGGGATTTTCATTTTATGCATATAATTTAACGAGTCTATATAAAAAGAAAGCTTTATCTCTTACTCCTCTGAACTGTGCCCTGAACGCTTTGATTTTAGCATTAAATGATTCTGCTGCTGCATTGGTAGCCCTTCTTTCAAAGAAGTTTATTATATTCAGATAGTGCGTTTGTATCGAGCGCGCTACCCTTCCAAAGGTGAGAAACCCCGCTTTGTCTACTTCATCATACCACCTTGCAAGCCTTGTCAAAGCTATATCTTTAAACTTACACTGATGATAGATTGATCCTAACCGCATGGCCATATAATATCCTTTCTTTATATCGGGATATTCTTTAAATAGAATCTCGGCCCGTATCCTTTGAGACTGAGTCCATAGAGATTCTTTTTTGTAAAGCAGATAAATACTCCTTGCCAGCAACTGTTTTCTTGTATCTCCATTGGCGAAAACGGGCGCATGATACATCTTTCCGCAGGCCTTTGCGTAAGCTATCTGTATGGACTCTTCGTCCAAAGCCTCCCAGCGAGCTTTCACCCGCATCTCCTGAACCGCTTCATACGCTAATTTCTGTACATGGAAACGATCCGTAACCCGTTTGGCAGCAGGGAAGCAAGTCCGAGCAATCTGTTCCATATTGGGAGGCATATCCAATGTTATCTCACGCACCTGGTAGCGGCGACGACGCGAAAGTTTAAGCAGGACAGAGGTAACCGTGCAAACATCCGTACCTTTAATGATACCAATAATACTGCCTTTACCACCGTGAGTCTCTTTATTAATCAACACAGTATAGAGTTCTCCACGGGAAAGAGCCCCTTCGTCAATACAGACGTAGGCACCAATGTTCTTCTCAAACAGGAGCCAGTTCTCTGCGTGAGCAAGCTGATCCCAGTGTAGGTAATCACTTAAATGGGCGGTATTGACGTTCAAATAAATCCCCATCAACGCCATATAAAGTACCCAATAACTTGCAACTGATCGGATAATTATCAATATAGTTCTTTTAAAAAAGACGCAAAGTCTTGCGTCAAACGAGTACCCTCAGCCACCATACGCCAATTGCGGGAAATATACTCATTGCTGCTTTTCAAAATCCAACGGCGACGACGGAGGTTCAAAAAGACTTTCTTGCCACGAAGAGGAAAGTCTTGAACAACAACAGGCTCATAAAACCCTTTACTCTCTGTTTCCGTCCAGCAGTAAATAGGGAGGATCTACTATACATCGAAATAGTAGAGGAAATTGGGCAGAAACTAGGAAGACAAATAGCCGGATTGATCAGTATATTCAATCCCGAATTGGTAATTATTGGAGGCACACTGTCATCAACTGGAGATTATATAATCAGCCTATCAAAACTGTAATACGAAAATACTCCCTGAATTTAGTCAATAAAGATGCTACCATCACAATTTCCAAGCTAAAGGATAAGGCAGGTGTGGTGGGTGCTTGTATGCTTGCACGCAGCAGAATGTTTGAGAATTAGAAAATGAATAACAACTATTCCTTTTCATATTGGGAAATGCGAATAGCTATAAGAGCCAAGAACGTAAGCAAACTACATCATGCCATAAATTCCTTTATGTAATGGCGAACCCTAGGAAATGACTGTTGCTATAATAATCTTTATGACATATCTCGTCATAAGAAAAAGTTTCACAAATCACACTTCGCTAGTTTATAGAATTTTACAAAATATTCCTTCATGCTTTCTCAATCCGAATGGTACCAAGAATTTCAATAAGTTTATCTGCACATTTTAGATGTGAATAATATTATCTCTTTCTCAATTTCATTTTTTCCTTCAAAAATATGAAGTTTTAAAATAATTGAGTATCTTTGTGTATATTTTATGCTTTAGAACATCAATCAACACTTTAAGAGAATAATTCTCACTTGAAATATAAGAACTTTTACTAATCTTGAATTGATAAAAATGCCATGAAACGCTTTTATCTTCTGTTCTTAATACTTTACTGTTGTGCTCTCCAACAGCTATTCGCTATCTATTTCACCCGCATAGGAATTCAAGATGGCCTTCCTCAAATTTCTGTTTTATCTATCTGTCAAGACGCATTGGGTAGAATGTGGTTCAGTACAGAAGAAGGCGTATGTTATTACGACGGTGTAAAAATCACCGTACTGAAGTATCTGAAAGAAACAGAGGCTGATTCTATTCAAATTGGTAACAAAACACAATTCATATCGACCGATGAAATAGGAAATGTATTTTTTATTTCAGACGATCAACTCATCGGATACAACGTATATACTCAACAATTTAGTACACTTTTCAAACAGAATGTCCGTTCGATGACAACCAAAGGACAAGAGATATGGATCAGTAGCAACGACTCGATTCTGACCTATCACAGTGAAAACCATGCAATAACCTTCAAATGCAAATTACCTACTACGCGTCATTATGCCAATGCTATTTTAGTAGACAAAAGCGCACGATGCTGGATAGGAACCCCCAAAGGACTTTATCTATATGAAGAGACTAAACCGCTGCAAGAAGTACTTACCAATATCCATATCCAATCACTCTATCAAGACTCTAAACGTAACGTATGGATATCAACTCGTGGGAGCGGTTTATTTAAGATTGACCCGAAAAATCACATTTCATTGTTCGAACATCACCCTGGCAATCCAAACACTCTATCAAGCAATTTGGTTCGCGGCATTACCGAGGACAATTATGGGAATATTTGGATTGGCACTTTTAACGGATTAAACAAATATAACCCTAACAACGACCTGTTCACATGCTACCAGCAAGGGCCTTACCAAGGAAATCTTTCGCATTCTTCAGTGTTTCCACTATACAAAGACCGGCAGGGTACGATTTGGATTGGAACATATTACGGTGGAGTAAATTACTTTAACCCGGAAATGAATCTTTTCTCCGTGTATGAGGCAAGAAACGGTGGGCTAAGTTATCCATTTGTAGGAAAAATGGTAGAAGACAAGACTGGCAATGTGTGGATTTGTACAGAAGGAGGTGGTCTAAACTACTTCAACCGTACAACCAAACAACTCAGCAATTTCCAATCTAGCCACGGGAGTAACAGTATAGCTCATAACAATCTGAAAGCCATAGCTTATTCACCAGAACGGGACAAGCTTTACATCGGAACCTATACAGGTGGACTATGTATCTACGATATTAAGAATAATCGGTTCGAAAATCTGCTTTTCAATAATTCACGATATGAGCGTTTAGTGGGTGACAAAATCAACAATATAGGTATTTATAAAGATCTACTTATCTTCACCTCACCCAATGGAATTTTTTCCATGAATCTTGATTCAAAAAAAATCGCACGATTAGTACCCATTGATACTTTCTTCGGTAATGGTAGTTTTTTTATTGACTCGAAAAACCGTTTATGGTTGTCATATAATAACCGAATCTTTTTGACTGATTTACAACATACAGATCAATATATAGAATTTAAGCCTAATGAAAAAGGATTGAAAAGCAGTATCATCACACAAATTATCGAAGATCGTGACCACAGAATATTCATTACAACCCGTGGTGACGGACTATTTTTATATGAGGAAGAGAAAAAGCAATTCAAGAATTACAATAGCCATAACAGTGGCATCGCAAGTAACTACTGTTATGAGATAGCAATCTCCACCTTGGGAGATCTTATCATTTCAGGAAACAAAGGAATCTCCTTTTTCTCTCCTGAACATGAAGACTTCAGAGTGATTGACCTAAAGAGCATTCCATTAACAGCAATTAACATAGGATGTGGTCTTCTGGTTACAAAAGATGGTGAAATTTTTGTAGGAGGAACCAACGGATTTGCAACATTTTATGAGCAACAACTTTATCAATCCCCCAAAATCTACAATCTCTATTTTACCCAGCTCTATGTCAACAACGAGTTAGTCATTCCACGCAAAGAAAATAGTATTCTACATTACAATCTTGCCTTGACTCGTAATATAGAATTAAGTCATCACCAAAACAATCTGATCATAAATTTTGCATCTAATAATTATGTGAGCTCCCTCAATGAAATTCAATATGAATATCGTCTTGAAGGTTTTGATGACAAATGGCTGTCTTGCAATAATTTCGAGATAAGCTATACCAACCTAAATCCCGGGAAATACACACTAGTCATTCGCGAAGCTGAAGTAAACCAATCCGGTTGGAAACCACAAAAGATTATGCTCAATATCCAAATACATGCTCCATGGTATGCCACATGGTGGGCTAGTATTTTCTATCTCGTCACCATCATTGGTTTGTTGTCCAGTTATTATAAATTTCAGAAATCGCAATATATGCTCAAGGCTTCTCTTGAACTTGAACGTAAAGAAAAAGAAAATTTAGAAAAAATAAATCAAGCCAAACTGCAATTCTTCTCTAATATCTCGCATGAGTTCCGAACTCCACTTACTTTAATCATTTCACAATCGGAAGTATTGATGAAAAGCAGAATCAGTTCGATTTCCCTATCAAACAAAATACTTGATATCTATCGAAACTCACAACTATTGATGAACCTCATTAGTGAATTACTCGATTTTAGAAAACTGGAACAAGGACAGATGCAACTAAAAGTTTCCAAGCAGGATATCGTTTCATTTGTTAACGAGATATTTTTGTCGTTCAAGGAGTATGCTTCTAACAAACAGATCGAGTATCAATTCAGTAGCAATGAACCAAAAGTATATTGTTGGTTTGATGCAAAACAACTGCAAAAAGTTTTTTTCAATTTGCTCTCCAATGCATTCAAATATACTAAGAAGAATGATCGTGTGATAGTCCAGATAGAAAATGAGTCTCAAATTATAAAAATAAAGGTTATTGATACTGGAATAGGTATTGACCGTGAATATCTGGAACATATCTTTGAACGATTTTATCAAGTTTCCTCCATTACACGAACACCAAGCACCGGAATCGGGCTTGCTTTAAGCAAGGCAATAGTTGAGATGCATCATGGTATAATCGAGGTCGATAGTACTCCGGGCAATGGAAGTACATTCATCGTAACATTACAAAAGGACAAAAAACTATTTGCTACCAATGAATATGTGGCATCTTCCGAAGAGTATATCCAAGAATTCGTTTTAGGAAAAGATATTTTCCATGAATCAAACATTTCAATTAACGTAATTAACGATGAGGAAAAATCTGTCATAGATCCTCATGCAGATAAAAAAAGCAATGCAATAGAAAAGCGGAAAGTATTATTAGTCGAAGACAACCACGAACTGTTGAATGTTCTTTCCAATTTGTTTTCTTCAACCTATGAAGTAGTTATGGCACACAACGGTAAAGAAGGTCTTGACAAAGCCCATGAGGAATTTCCCGACATTATTGTCAGTGATATAATGATGCCGGAAATGACTGGGATTGAATTATGTGAAACCATTAAAAGTGATTTCAACCTTTGCCATATTCCTATTGTATTACTGACCGCACTTGCATCCACACAGCAAAACATAGAAGGATTGACAAAAGGAGCTGATGACTACATTACTAAACCCTTCAATACTAGTATATTGCTAGTACGTTGCAATAATCTAGTTCATAATCGACTTATGCTACAGAAAAAATTCCAACAACAAGGATATACAGATACTGAAGTTATAGCCAACAATCCCATTGATCAGCATTTCCTAGATGCATTAAATAGTGTTATAGAGAATCATATAGATGACACAGAGTTTAATATTGACCACCTTGCTTGTGCATTAGGACTCAGCCGCAGTTCGTTATATGCTAAGTTCAAGTCTCTGACAGGTATTACTCCCAATGATTACATACTAAGTAAAAAAATCAAACGTGCAGCACATCTGCTTCAGTCCACTCAACTTCAAATTACAGAAATATCCGATATGCTCGGATTTGGCTCATCTCGTTATTTCACCCGCTGCTTCAAAAAAAGTTTTGGAATTGCACCATCCGAATATAGAAAAAAGGAGAATAGTGCGGAAAAATTGTCTGAATAGCTCTACAACCAGGTTTTTCCACCTTTTTTAGATAATAGGTGCTATTATTTCGGATGATTTTTTCCCCTATTTCCTTTCTATCTTCCCTACATTTGTCACCACTATAGATCACCGCCCCCAGTCTTCTTCAAGGTTGACTTTCGCATGCTAAGACCTAATCGAAGAAAATGAGGAAGTAATTTATAATGAAAAACATGTTCTACTAATAATTTTACTATGATGACTTATTACAAAAAATGCCGAATTTATGGAGTAGTATCTGTTGCATTCAGTGTACTATTTGCCTTTTCCGAATTTGCGGTAGCTGAACCATTATCCGTATTCAATGGCAAGACAGTGGTTGGTGTACAACAGACAAAACGTACAATCAGCGGAATCGTGAAAGATGCAACAGGAGCCATTATCGGCGCCACAGTCATGGAAAAAGGCTCAAATAACGGAGCTGTGACAAATATTAACGGAGAGTTTACTTTAAATGTCTCACCGGGGGCTACACTAGTTATCTCTTACATCGGATATAAAGATCATGTCATAACTGTTGATAACCAAGATTTCATCACCATATCTATGGTTGAAGATACGCAAAAATTAAACGAAGTTGTTGTGGTATGATATGGTACCCAGAAAAAAGTAAATCTTTCGGGAGCAGTATCTTCCATCGCAGTAGACAAAATTACCGAAGGACGTCCCATCAATAATATTTCAAATGCACTTGCGGGTATGGCTGCAGGAGTCCAAGTGATGTCCTCAAGTAATCAACCTGGTGAGGATAATGCCTATATCCGTGTAAGAGGACAAGGTACACTAAATTCAGCCGCGCCCTTGGTACTTATTGATGGGGTTGAGGCATCTATCAATTCCGTAAATCCCCAGGATGTTGCCACTATCTCAGTATTGAAAGATGCTGCTTCTGCTGCTATTTATGGATCACGTGCTGCAAATGGGGTCATCTTAATAACCACAAAACAAGGTAAAGCAGGTAGCATAAAAATCAACTATAATGGATATGTTGCCTTCGAATCAATCCGTAGCACATTAACCCCGATATCAAACTATGCCGACTATATGGAACTCATCAATGAAGGTCTGTTGAACTCCAATCAACAAGAGCCTTTCTCGCAGCCTATGATCGATGCTTGGAAAAATGATGCAGGGAAAAATCCATTGCTTTATCCGAACACAAACTGGGTTAAAGAAACATTCCGTCCTTCCACCGCAACCACTCATACGCTTTCGGTGAGTGGAGGAACAGATAAGATTCGTTTTTATACCTCTTTCGGATATAACAACGATCCCGGTGTAATGGAGAATACAGGCCACAAATCTTATAATGCGCGTATCAATATAGATGCCAATGTAAAGAAATGGATCAAAATTGGTTTGCAGGCCAGCGGATGGATCTCTGATTCGGGAGTATCATCAGTCAGCGATGTATTCAAAACAGCAGTAGCTACTACACCGGGTATGGTATTCCGTGCTCCTGACGGACGTTATGGTGCCATGAATAATGTAGAAGACAACGCTCAGTCTGCAGGAAATAATCCGCTCAGGAAGCTCAACAGCCTGGAAGGGAACAAACGCAGCAACAGATACAAGGCAAGGTTCTATGGGACTATAACCCCGTTCAAAGGTTTCTCAGTTACAGCCTCCTACAGTGCTGAGTTTGTACATTCGCTCACAGAAAAAAAGCCTATTTTTGTGAATGGATGGAACTTCCAACTTGATTCAGAAACGTATACGCCAAAAGGGAAAACAAGTATTTCCAATTCACAAAGTAATATCGAACGTAATTTCGGAGATATTGTTGCCCGTTACGAAGCTCAGCTATTCAACCAACAGTTTACAATCAAGGCACTCGTCGGTGCCAGTCAAGATCAATACACTTCTAAAAGCTTTTCTGCAAACAAACAGGACCTTCTTGACATCAGCCTCAATGTACTCAACGCGGCAACAGGTGACGCTTCTGCTTCAGGATCAATAAGTTCTTGGGCAATGCGTTCTTTCTTCGGACGTATCAACCTGGGTTGGAAGGATAAATACCTTGCTGAACTCAATTTGCGCACTGATGGTTCTTCACGTTTTGCAAGAAAGAAGCGTTGGGGATATTTCCCATCCTTATCAGCAGCATGGCGTCTGGATCAAGAAGCATTTATGGAGAATATTGTAAGCAAAGGTCTTAATAACTTAAAACTTAGAGTTTCGTATGGTTCATTGGGAAACAACTCAATCGGTAATTATGATGCAATCTCTTTATATGGAAAAACAGTTTATGTATTCAACAATAAACCGGCAATCGGGATGGCTCAATCAGCGATTTCCAATGCCTCTGTCACTTGGGAGTCTACCTATGTCACAGATATAGGATTAGATTTCGGTCTCTTCAACAATCGTCTATCGGGAACCATTGATTGGTTCAATAAACGAACTGTCGACATCTTGATAAATCTCCCTACACCTGCCGTGCACGGTTCTACATCTATACCAAAACAGAACAGTGCCACAGTAACCAATAAGGGAATTGAACTTTCATTGGGATGGCAAGATCAAGTAAGTGATTTCAGTTATTACATTAACGGTAACTTCACCTATGTTAAAAACGAAGTAAACAAATACAAAGGTACAGGAGTCGACGGTCGTGAAATCAACGGTGCGAAGGTCTTATGGGAAGGTTACCCAATCAATGCCGGATACATGCTTCTAGTTGACCGAATCATTCAAACAGATGAAGACTTACAATTGGTACAAAATATGATTGACAATGCTCCGTTGGATAAGAATGGCAAAAAAATCAATCCATTCGCCACTTATGGAAAACCCGAAAAAGGAGACTTACTCTACAAGGATACAAATAACGATGGAATCATTGATAAAGACGATCGTCAAATTGTAAGTGACGGTCCGAATCCAAAGTTCTTCTATGGATTAAATGCCGGAGTTACCTACAAAGGTATCGACTTTTCAACCATATTTCAAGGTATCGGTGGAGTAAAGGTTTATTGGCAACAAGAAGGCTACAATACTCCAACCGTACGCCATGGCTATCAAATCAACAAAGAGATTGCCGATGGGCGTTGGTATGAAGGACGAACAGATGCAACATATCCTCGCTTATTGAATTATACAGATAAACGTAATACTCAGATTTCTGATTTTTATCTTGAGAACAAGGCTTTCCTCAAGATAAAAAACATTCAGTTAGGCTACTCATTGCCCAAAACTTTTGTAGCTCGTTTCGGAGTTGAGAAGTTCAGAATTTACGGAAGTTTGGAGAATTTCTTCACATTTACCAAATACAAAGGCTTTGACCCAGAAGTGAGTGGGATGAACTATCCGACCATGAAAAAAGCCGTTATAGGAATTGATTTAACATTTTAATCTATACGAATATGAAAAAATATATATCAATTTTATTAGTTATCGTCGCAATTCTTTCGGTATGTGCTTGCTATGACCTTGACAGATATCCAGAGGACAAGATAAATACCAATACGTTTTGGAAAACACAGCAACATGCAGAACAGGGAATCAATGCCATCTATGCCATGTTTCAGAATTATTATATTTTCGGAAGTTATTTCTCACTCGATTGTCTGGGAGAGGTAGGTACCGGATACGGGGAACACGGCAATGAGAATATTTCACGCGGAACCTATAACAGTCTCGATAATCGCATCCTAAACAGATGGACTTATCTGTATGAAGGCGTTGCCAGGGCAAATTTAGCAATTCAAAACATACCGAAGATACATGCTACAGACAGTGAAATCGCAACGCTTATGGGTGAGGCCAAATTTTTACGCAGCTTATTCTACTTCTATTTAACAGACTACCCATTTATGATGAAAAAACAATTGTCTCAGAAGATTTTGCCAATATGTTGAATCCTCGTTCTTCTATCGATGAGGTAAGAAAATTCATTCTTAAAGATTTGGATGACGCCATCGCAACCCTCCCTACCGACAGAAGCAGTGATGCGAAAGGCCGCGTCACACAGAATGGCGCCTATGCACTCAAGGGTAAGGTTCTTCTCTATGCCAAACGATATGCCGAGGCAGCTACAGTGTTTGAAGAAGTTATCAACAGTAAAAAGCATACCTTATATTCAAGTTACGAGAATTTATTTAAACCTGGTGGTGACGAAAGTTCGGAAATGATTTTTGCCGTTCAAAACCTGGGAGGTCTAGGCCAAGATATAGGTATACCTAGCACTTTCTATATGGGTACCCGTGCATCATTTGGAGGATGTTGGAACAATGTTATGGCTTCAACTTCGTTGGTCGATTCGTACGAATGGAAAGATGGACGCGCGTTTAATTGGGAAGAAGTCATTCCAGATTTTACCGTCGACAAAAAAATAAAGGATAAAACTTTTAGAGCCACCTTATCAAGCGATAAAAAGAAAGTAACGAAATATCCCTCTACCAAGCAGATCCTGCTTGACATGTACGAACAACGTGGTCCCCGAATGAAAATGAGTATTATTCTGCCTTACACTACTTACAAAGGATGGGTATCCAATGCAAACAAAATTTGTGAGTTTGTGGTTGCGAAAGGTGCCCACGAATCCAACGGGATGATCCGCCACAACGGCAGCATGACCGACTCTTATTTGTTCCGCAAGTTTGTAGCAGAAGGAGATATGAACGGGGCCATAAACAACCGTGAAGATACGCCTATCAATTTCCCAATTATTCGATATGCCGATGTATTACTAATGCTTGCCGAATGTTACAACGAAATCAATCGACAAGATGAAGCCGTTACATTGATTAACCAAGTACGCAAACGCGTAAAGATGCCAGGAATTAACAGCGGTCCCGAATGGCTAAAAGCAGATAACAAGGAGGAAATCTTTAAGAGAATACGCCATGAGCGTATGGTAGAATTCGCTGCCGAGGGACTCAACTTCAGCGATATGAAAAGATGGGGAGTACTTGAAGAACTCAACAATAAGCAGGAAACCGGATTTACCGGTGTAGTGTATTATACACGAAAAGTATCCGAAAGAGATTATCTTTGGCCTATTCCGGCTACAGAAATAGATAAGAATCCAAATTTAAAACAAAACCCCGGTTGGGGGAATTAATTATCTAAAACAGAAACATATCGGACCGATGTCATTTTCAAGCATCTGTCCGATAAAAAAACATTCATTATGACAACAAGATTTTTACTGATTTTATCCTTCTTTCTTTTTCCGCTATTCTCATCGTGTGGAAAATCTGACTCTCCAGTAGGAAACGAAAAAGAAGATATAGATGACAAAGATCCTTTCTTAGCAGAACACCCCCGACTGCTATTTTCTGCTGCAGAGGAAGAAAGGGTACGTGAATTGATGGTTACAGATCCA
>OGLI01001939.1_pt1 | contig 11410 bp, 10 predicted proteins | sample 1572661 | NCBI WGS metagenome assembly OGLI01 (sample SAMEA2581901, study PRJEB24529) | metagenome | biome: Human gut stool | place: China | collected 2011 | reverse complement strand
CCGGGACTTGGAAAAGAAGTTGGAGCATCTCTCGGTGTGATCCAGTCTTTTTATCAGGGATTTTTCATGGCACCGACTGTGGTGAGCGGTGCGTTAAAAGGAGCTGTTTTTGCTGCTAATATATATGAAAAATTAGGTTTTTCCGTCATTCCAAACGGTACAGAGAGCCGCCACGATATCATTCAGGCAGTTACCTTCAACAACCCGGATGCGATGATTGCATTCTGTGAGGGAATCCAGGCAGCTGCACCGGTAGACAGTTATGTAACACCGGAGCCTTGGGCAATGCCGGGATATGACAGTGATGTCATCATGGCTGCCGGAGCTTTTGTGCAGGGATCTTCCATTGAACTCAGTGCAGATGGACCTATCAAGCCTCCATACGCCGTTTATTTTCAGGGTGGCCTGACCTGGTATCATGCAAAGCTTGGAATTTTGATGTCTTTACAAAAACTTAAGGAACGGAATCTTGTTAATACAGATTTGTTATGCTAAAATGAAAAAAGAGTTTTTTGAGTTGACATAAAACACTTTCAGGGAGAGTGAAAGGAATTTATGAATCACTCATTCACAACAAAAGAATTACCGGAATCCGAAAGACCATATGAGAAGTTCTGGAAATACGGTGCAACAGCGTTAAGCGATGCAGAACTTTTAGCGATCGTGATCAAATCAGGAAGCAGTAAAATGACTGCCGTGGATGTGGCAAGAAGTTTTTTATCACAGAAAGACAGAAACCTCATGAATCTTTATGAGATGTCTTACGATGAAATGAAAAAGATCCACGGAATCGGAGATGTGATCGCGATGCAGTTAAAATGCATTGCGGAACTTTCCACGCGGATTGCCAATACCAGACATTTTGAGGGTATTCAGATGAGGAGCGCAGCAACGGTTGCAGAGTATTATATGGAACAGCTAAGGCACGAGCAGCAGGAGAAGCTGATCGTCTGCATGTTTGACAGCAAATGTAAATGGCTGGGAGACTCTGTTGTCACAACAGGAAGTGTCAGTTCCTCGATTGTTCCGCCGAGAGAGATTTTTATCTGTGCATTGGAGAAAAAGGCAGTACACATTGTGATGGTACACAATCATCCAAGCGGCAGGGCAGTTCCCTCCGGAGAGGATAATACAGTGACTGCAAGGATCGCAGAAGCCGGAAAATTATTAGGCATTGCGCTGTCAGATCATATTATTATAGGTGACCGTACTTACTTCAGTTACCGGGAAGCCGGGTATCTCACATAATGGGAAGTTACCGTTATGAAATACTCCGTGAAACTACAACGGATTCTTTGATTATGGAAAACAACACAAGGGAGAAGAAAATGAACAGCAACGTATATGGAATTGATCTTGGAACCTGCAATATGAAGATTTACTGCAAGACTTCCAATAAAATATTAAATGAGAAGAATACCATAGCTCTGGTAAAAAAAGACCAGATTTATGCTTATGGTGATGCTGCTTATGCAATGTATGAAAAAGCACCGGAGACGATCAATGTCACATTCCCGGTGATCAGTGGAGTAATCGCTGATTTTAATAATCTTCAGACCATGCTCCAGATGTACTTAGAAGAGCATATGAAGGGAAAAATCCGGGGCGCTGAATTTATCGTTGCGGTTCCAACTGATATTACAGATGTAGAAAAGAGAGCGTTCTTTGAGATGTTCTACAAGAGTAAATTAAAACCAAAGAGTGTCCTTTTATGTGAAAAACCAATTGCGGATGCCGTTGGCCTTGGACTGGATGTCAATGAGCCGACCGGTATCATGGTTGTGGACATCGGTGCAGATACAACAGAAATTTCTGTCATCTCCCTCGGCGGACTGGTATTGAGTGATCTGTTGCATTTCGGAGGCAACCGGATTGATGAATCGATCATTACTTATGTGAAGAGAACCTATAATCTTGTGATTGGTCAGAAGACCGCACAGGCATTAAAAGAGAAGCTTGGTTCCGGTATTCCTGGAAATACAGAAACCATGGTCATTGTAGGACGTGATGTGGTAAGTGGACTTCCGATTGAGATGGAGATCACAGGGGAGGTTGTCTACGAGGCGATCAAGGATAACTTAAACAGCATCTGTAATTCCATCAAGATGATCTTAGAGAAAACTCCACCGGAGCTTGCAAAAGATATTATCCATTCCGGTATTTACATTACCGGTGGAAGCTCCCAGATACATAATCTGAGCCAGTTGTTCAAAGATATCACAGGCATTGAGATCAACACCTGTGAGGAGCCGGAAGAGTGCGTTGTCCGTGGACTGGTGAAGATTGTAAGTGACCAGAAGTACAAACATCTGGCGTTCAGCATGAAAAATAAAATCTTAAAATAGAATGTAATGCAGGATACACCTGCATACGTTGTTAGAAATTGAGGAATGGAATGAGACGAAAATCAAAATTTTTTCTTCCTGCAAGATACCTTCTTCTGATCATGTCAGGGGTATGTATTATCATCATGTTATTAAGTTTTACTTTAAATATATCCGGTGGTCCGCTGAATGCGGCAGCCGGTTATGTTTTTGTGCCAATGCAGGAGGGAATCAATAAAGTTGGCACCTGGATCTCCGACAAGGCGGTAAATCTGAAAAACTTAAGTGATGTCATGGCAGAGAATGAGGATCTGCAGAATCAGGTAGATGAACTGACAACAGAACTGAATACAATTAAACTGGAGCAGTACGAGTTAGACAACTTAAGGGAACTTTACAATCTCGATCAGAAATACCCGAGTTATGAGAAAGTTGCAGCGAATGTAATCGGAAAAAACAGTGGAAACTGGTTTAATACTTTTACAATCGATAAGGGTAGTAATGATGGAATTGAAGTGGATATGAATGTTATGGCAGGAAGCGGACTTGTTGGAATTGTCACAGATGTCGGACCAAATTATGCCAAGGTGACATCGATCATCAATGACACCAGCAAAGTCAGCGGAATGGTTACGACTACTTCGGATAACCTGATCGTGTCCGGAAGTCTGCAGAAAATGAACGAAGATATGGTGATTGAATTCAATAATTTAAATGACAAAGACAATGAAGTTTCCATCAATGATCCGGTGGTCACTTCCGCGGTTTCTTACAATTATCAGCAGGGAATCTTAATCGGATATATCAGCTCGATCGAGACAGATTCCAACAATCTGACTAAATCAGGAACTATTACACCGGCGGTTGATTTTGAGCATATCGAAGAAGTACTTGTCATTTTGAACAAGAAACAGACGGTGGAAAATTAAATCAGGGAGGATGACATGCGAAGAAAAATAACTGTATTTTTAATCATAGCAGTTTGTTACCTTTTGCAGAGTACCGTATTTCAGGCACTTTCTTTTGCATCAATCTCTCCAAATCTGATGATTGTTGTTGTCTCTGCATTTGGTTTTATGAGAGGAAAAAAAGAAGGACTGTGGATTGGCTTTTTCACAGGACTTCTTTTAGATGTTTTTACAGGAAGTATTCTGGGATTCTACGCATTGCTTTATATGTATGTGGGCTATTTCAACGGATTTTTCCGGAAAATGTTTTACCCGGAAGATATCAAACTGCCGATGCTTCTGATCGCAGTCAGCGATTTTTCATGCAGTCTGATCATTTATTTCCTGTTATTTTTATTCCGTGGAAAGTTTGATATTTTATACTATCTGTTAAATATCATGATACCGGAACTTGTATATACAATGGTTGTGACCATTTTCTTATATTTTATAATTTTAAAAATTAACCAGAAACTTGAAACAATAGAAAAAAGGAGCGCTGTAAAATTTGTTTGATAATATCAAAGAGTTTTTCCGTACGATCTTCAGATCGAGACTGCTTGTCGCAGCAACCGTGATGGTTCTTTTGTTTTCTGTGCTGATTTTCCGGATGTTCCAGCTTCAGATCATAAAGGGCGCAGAATACCAGGACAATTACACGTTAAAGATTGTCCGGGAACGTACGTTAAACAGTACCAGAGGAAATATTTTAGACCGCAATGGTGAAGTGCTTGCCTACAATGAACTCGCATATTCCATTACGATCGAGGATAATGGTTCCTATGATTCTACCAAAGAAAAAAATAAACTTTTAAATGCAGAAATTGCTGATATCATTACTGCCCTGGAAAAAAATGGGGATGACATTATCAATAATTTTAAAATTACAGTGAACGATAATGGAAATTACGAATTCACTGTGAGCGGAAGTTCATTGAAACGTTTTCTTGCAGATGTTTTCGGTCAGGCATCTTATTCTGATCTGAAGTATGACAAAAAACTTGGTTACAATCAGGCGGAAGCGACTGCTGACCAGGTTATGGATTATCTGAAAGTGACACGTTTTGGAATCAGTGAAGATTATGCTGAAGATATGGCATATAAAATCACTGTGGTGCGCTATGCAATGTCTGAAAACAGCTATCAGAAATATATTGCTACCACGATCGCAAGCGATGTCTCTGAGGAGTCTGTTGCCTACGTGAGTGAGAATACATCAAAGCTTCAGGGTGTGGAAGTCATTGACGATACGATCCGTAAATACAATGATGCTGAATATTTTGCATCGATCATCGGCTACACCGGAAAAATTTCTACCGAAGAGTACGAGAGTTTATCTGCAGATAACGATAACTATACTTTAAACGACGTGGTCGGAAAAGCCGGTATTGAACAGGTGATGGATGCGTCCCTGCAGGGAACAAAAGGCTATGAAAAGCTTTATGTCGATTATCTTGGAAAAGCGGTGGAGGTTTTGGAACGTGAGGAGCCTTCTGCCGGAAATGATGTATATCTGTCGATCGATAAGAACTTACAGATTGCTGCATATGATCTGTTAGAGCAGGAGATCGCAGGTATTGTATATTCCAATATTGAAAGTTCCGGTTCTGAGATGAATATCCCGATCACTGACGTTTATTTCGCACTGGTAAATAATAATGTAATCGATATTGAACATTTTTCAGATGAAAAAGCAACCGAAAATGAAAAAGCTGTCATGCATATTTTCTCCGGCAGACAGCAGACCGTCCTCTCGTCTGTGACCAGCGAGTTGAAGGGGGCATCCCCGGCAGCATTTGGTTCACTCGGAGAGGAAGATCAGGATTATTTTACTTATATTATCAACCAGTTGAAGGAGAAAAAAATCCTTCTGCAGAAATCAATTGATAAAACGGATGAGGTATATCAGGAGTGGCAGAGTGGTACGATCAGTGCCCAGGAATACCTAAACCATGCGATCGCGCAGAACTGGATTGACATCACACAGTTTACAATTGATGAGAAGTACTCGGATTCGACAGAAATTTACGATGCTTTGTGCGATTATATTATGGATGACATTGCCACAGATACCGGATTTTCCAAAATTATTTATGAGTATCTCATTAAGGCAGGATCTGTTTCCGGGAAACAGTTGTGTCTGATCTTATACGATCAGGGAGTACTTGCCTACGATGCAGAGGAGATCAGTTCCCTGGAATCGAATGCAGTCAGTCCGGTCAGCTTTTTAAAGGATAAGATCAAGAATATTGAGATCACACCGGCACAGCTTGCATTGGATCCATGCTCCGGTTCCTGTGTGATCACGGATGTAAAAACCGGAGAACTGCTGGCATTGGTAAGTTATCCGGGATATGATAACAACCGTCTTGCAAATACGGTTGATGCAGATTATTTTGCAAGTCTCAACACGGATTTGTCCAAGCCACTTTATAACTATGCAACGCAGGAACGCACCGCACCAGGATCTACTTTCAAAATGGTATCCTCGGTTGCAGGTCTTGCCACAGGTGTGATTACACCGACGACACAGATCATGGACAAGGGTGTGTATGAAAATATCAGCAACCATCCGCGATGCTGGGCATTAAATCACGGTTACACGCATGGACTGATCAATGTATCTGAGGCACTCCGTGATTCCTGTAACTACTTCTTTTATGATGTTGGTTATCGTCTTGCAACGAATAATTTTTCTACATCCTACGATGATGCGACTGGTATTTCCAAAATTCAGGAATACGCATCGCTTCTTGGATTAGATGAGACAACAGGCGTGGAGATTGAGGAAAACGATCCGCAGATTGCAGATGAATACCCGGTCATGGCAACGATTGGACAGAGTAATAATAACTATGCGACCATCCAGCTTGGAAGATATGTATCTGCCATTGCAAATGACGGAAATGTATATGAATACACATTGTTGAGCAAAGTATGTGATTCCGATGGCAATACATTGGAAACCTTTGAGCCAAAAGTAAGAAATACGGTGGATGTATTAGATACCACACAATGGAATGCCATTCATACCGGAATTCGTATGGTAGTGGAAAATCTGTCTACATTTGATAATTTCCCAATTGAGGTTGCAGGTAAGACCGGTACCGCACAGCAGAGTCCAAACCGTCCAAACCATGCGTTGTTCGTCGGATATGCGCCGTACAGTGATCCTGAGATATCTATCGCAACACGTATCGCATTCGGTTATACATCACATAATGCTGCCGAATATGCCAAGAATGTATTTTCTTACTATTTTGGTGTTCAGGATGCAGAAGAACTGCTGAACGGTCAGGCAGAAAATGTAGGTGAGTCATCAAACAGCTTTAATGACTAAGTAAAAGGAGGTCTTACTTCATGAGTGAAGTGATCACTTTCACGTCAGGAAAAGGCGGCGTTGGCAAAACAACTACCACAGCGAACGTCGGAGTTGGACTTTCACTATTAGAGAAAAAAGTAATTTTGATCGACACGGACATCGGGCTTCGCAATCTCGATGTTGTGATGGGACTTGAAAACCGGATCGTATACAATCTGGTTGATGTCCTCACAGGAAAATGCAGAGTGAAACAGGCTGTCATAAGAGACCGCAGATATCCGAACCTCTCAGTCATTCCATCTGCATGTGTGCGGGAGCATCCGCCAATCACGACAGAGGCGATGCAGACGCTCATGGAGGAGTTAAAGGAGTCGTATGATTATATCCTTGTGGATAGCCCGGCAGGAATTGACAGCGGCTTTGACCTTGCCGTCTGCGCGGCAGATAAAGTAGTCGTTGTGACAACGCCACAGGTGGCGGCCGTCCATGATGCGGACTGTGTCTTGCGCCTGCTCCGAAGGAAAAAAGATATCTCCACTTATCTGCTGATCAATTCATTTCGGAAACAGTTGGTAAAAGAGGGAAACATGCTTCAGATCTCCGATATCTGCGAACTTTTGAACACGGAACTTCTGGGTGTGGTACTGGAAGATGAACATATTATCATTTCCCAGAATCACGGTGAGAGCCTGATGGGAAAGAAAGGCACTTCCCAGACATGTTATGAGAACATCTGCAGACGCCTTGTGGGGGAAGCGGTTCCAATCCCGGATTTTCTTCAGGAAAAACACCGTTTCCGCGGATTCTTCTGGAACAAGCCTGCAAAGCAGACCATCAATTCATAGCTGACTTTTGTGAATAGCAGAAATGGAGAAAAAATGAGAGAACAATCTGTAACTGCCGCAAAAGAACGTTTAAAATGTATGATCCATTATGAAAACAACATTTTAGACGAAGAAACGATGGGATACATACGGCGCGACATCGGAAATGTGATCACGAAGTATGTGGATGTAGAACCTGAGAATATTGAGATAAAAGTCATTTTAAAAGAATACAAAAAGAGAGAATTGCAATGTTTAAACAGTACAAACTGAGAAATTATAAGTTCATATTGGTCATGTATGTGGTCATCTTAAATGTGATCGGAATCCTTCTGATCGGAAGTGCCAAGCCATCCGTGCAGAGTAAGCAGATTTTTGGTATGATCGCCGGGCTTACGATCATGGTGATGCTCTCCCTGATCGACTATAACTTTATTTTGAAGTTTTCCTGGCTGATCTACTTTTTCATGATCGGTGTGCTTTTGCTCGTTATGTTTGCCGGTGATGATGCCGGTGGTGCACAGCGCTGGTTTGAGATTGGAGGATTCCGTTTCCAGCCATCCGAATTGGCAAAAATTTTAATTATATTATTTTTCGCCTACTTTTTTATGAAACATGAAGAAAAAATTAATACACCGAAAGTACTGATCACGTCATTTATACTCGCGGGAATACCGCTTGCGCTCATTTTAAAACAGCCGGATCTTTCGACCACGATTGTTCTATGTCTTGTGTTTGTAACAGTGATGTTTACGGCCGGAATCCATTATAAGGTGATTCTGGGTGTATTTGCTGTAATAGTACCGGTTGCGATTATCTTTGTTTATCTTGTCATGCAGCCGGATCAGACAATTCTGAGTGATTACCAGAAAGGGCGTATTACGGACTTCCTGAACAAGGAAAGCTCGGTAAATGAGGGCGGTTATCAGCAGTATTATTCAGAGATGGCAATCGGCTCAGGACAATTATATGGAAAAGGATATAAAAACAATCAAATCAGTTCTGTAAAAAATGCAGATTTTATTGCCGAACAACAGACGGACTTTATTTTTGCAGTTATCGGAGAGGAGTTTGGATTTGTCGGAACGGTAACTGTGATTATCCTTTTGCTCCTCATATCCCTGGAATGTCTGTTGATTTCACACAGGGCAAAGGATATTTCCGGTACAATTATTGCTGCGGGGGCAGGAGTACAGCTTGGCTTACAGGGCTTTATCAATATTGGAGTAGTTACTTATATTCTGCCGAATACAGGACTCCCACTGCCATTTGTGAGCTATGGTCTTACATCACTTGTATGTTCTTTCATTGAAATTGGATTTGTTTTAAATGTGGGGTTACAATGTAAGGAAAAATGATGTATAATAGGATTGTTTAGGATGGGTTATATGCAGGAGGGGCCATAGCATGAATATCGCATTAATTGCACATGATGCAAAAAAGAAACTGATGCAGAATTTCTGTATCGCATACCGGGGAATTTTAAGTAAGAATGATTTATATGCCACCGGTACAACCGGACGGCTGATTGAAGAGGTTACGAACTTAAATGTACACAAATTTCTGGCTGGTCATCTTGGGGGAGAACAGCAGATTGGTGCACAGATTGAACACAATCAGATGGATCTTGTCATTTTCCTGAGAGATCCATTGACATCCAAGAATCATGAACCGGATGTGAATAATGTTGTACGTTTGTGTGATATGCACAACATTCCACTGGCTACGAATCTGGCTACGGCAGAGCTGCTGATTAAGTCATTGGACAGAGGAGATTTAGAGTGGCGTGAAATGTATAAGTAAATGCAATTGTTTAAAGCGCATGTTCAGTATCACAATTTTAGGGATCTTATTATTTTCTGTTCTGACCGGATGTGGTCAGATACAGAAATATGAAATCCCCTATACAGCTGATTCTGAGGTCAGCAGTTTTCGTGTTATTGAATTTACAAATGAAAAAAACACAGCAGATCCGTTCGCCAAAGATTTATGTGTAAGTGAAAGTAATTATCGTGCGGATGCAATAGATTTGTCAAACGCATCCGGTGGAGCGCTGTTTGATGTAAATAATCATGAAACCATTTATGCAAAAAATATTTATGAAAAATTAGCTCCTGCAAGTCTGACAAAGGTTTTAACTGCAGTTGTTGCACTTAAGAACGCCTCAGAGGATACTTTGCTTACGGCAACTTCCAATGTAAAAATTACCGAATCCGGTGCGCAGGTATGCGGATTAAAGGAAGGTGATCAGCTTACTCTTTCCCAGGCACTTCATCTTTTACTGATTAATTCAGCCAATGATGCTGCTGTTCTGATTGCGGAAGGAGTTGGGGGTTCTGTAGAAAATTTTTGTGAAATGATGAATGAAGAGGCACTTGCTCTTGGAGCAACCAATTCCCATTTTGTAAATCCACATGGTCTTACGGATGATAATCATTATACGACAGTTTACGATATGTATCTGATTATGAATGAGGCCATTAAATTTGAAGTGTTTCGTGAAATCATTCATATGGATTCTTATACTACGGTATATCATGACAAGAATGGAGCAGAAAAAGAAATTACTGTAAACAGTACAAACTATTATTTTATTGGGAAAGCGGATCCACCATCCGGAATTACGATTCTTGGTGGAAAAACAGGGACTACGGATGCTGCCGGACATTGTTTGGTTCTGCTTTCGAGAGATACGCAGAATAAGCCTTATATTTCGGTTATTATGCGATCCGATGCACGAGAGAACCTTTATATATCCATGTCAGAGTTATTAGCCCAAATTGGCAATTAGCAGTTGTGTTTTATCATATAATCACTTATAATTATTACATAGGAGGGTATGCCAATGGTTCAACTGATTGTAGGAAACAAGGGGAAGGGTAAAACAAAACATCTTTTAGACAAAGTAAATACGGAGGTTCAGCATGTTTCGGGTAACATTGTTTACATAGATAAAAGTGCGAAACACATGTATGAGCTGAACAACAAGGTAAGACTGATTGATATTTCTGCTTATGATGTGACTGCACCCGATGAATTTATGGGATTTGTCAAGGGTATTGTTTCACAGGACCACGATTTACAGCAGATGTATATCGACAGCTTTTTAATGATCGCCAATACACCGGATCATAATATTCCAGATCTCATTAGTAATAACGAAGCAATGAGTGAGAACTTTAACACTGATTTTGTAATCAGTGCATCTTTGGATGAATCGGAATTAGATGATTCCCTTAAAGACAAAGTTATTGTTTCTTTATAGACCTTAAGCGCAAGGTTTTTGGCCTTGCGCTTTAAATTTATTAACAGTTCAGTCGTAAAACAGATTATATGATGCATGTGTGCTTGCACGAAAGGCATTATATAATCTGTTTTATGAGCGGAGTGCCCGTGTATGAAATAAAGATAAGCTGCCTGCAGCGACGGATGCAAAGCATATGTTTTATGAATAAAGGGGTTGAACTGAAAGCTTTTAGGGAGAGGGGCCTTGAATGAGTCAGAAACAGAATAATAAAGTCGTATCATTTAGGCGTCCTCCCAATGGTGGAAATATTGGTGTCGTTATTTTTGCGGCTATTTTTATTTATATTATCATCTGTGTGTTTATGTATTTTACACAGAAGCACATTGAAAGCTATCAGGTAAAGATGGGATCTTTATCTTCTAATAATGTATATAAGGGAATAGCCCTGCGGGATGAAGAAATTATTTCAGCTACGAAATCCGGATATATCAATTATTATGCAAGAGAAGGACAGCGTGTCGGAGTCGGCAATCTGGTATATACCATTGATGAATCCGGGAAGCTTGCAGATTATCTGAATACGAACGGGGAGGGAACAACTCTTACCGATAAGGATTTATCGGAACTAAAGACGGAAATTCTGGGATTTGTGAACAGCTTCGACCATGAGGAATTCGCTTCGGTGTACGACTTTAAGAACAGTGTACAGGGTATGGTACAGAAGCTTTCAAGTGCGAACATCCTTG
>OGLI01001937.1_pt1 | contig 11429 bp, 9 predicted proteins | sample 1572661 | NCBI WGS metagenome assembly OGLI01 (sample SAMEA2581901, study PRJEB24529) | metagenome | biome: Human gut stool | place: China | collected 2011 | reverse complement strand
CATCGGCTCTTCTTATTGTTATCTTCTTCATGAAAAGTTGTAGTACACTCCAAAATCATCCATAAGATCATCAAACTCATCCACATTACCGATATTATATTCTTCCCCAAGAATTCCTGTCATCAGACCTCTCGTGAAGGATGCCGGTAATGCAAATGCAAAAATCATTCCAACCAATGCAATGCCCCCACAGACAAGTCCGGTAATCGCCATACCCTTTCCATCAAAGGCTTTCACCAGTGCAATAATACCAAGAACGATTGATGCTATCGCAAGCAATACATTGGGACCTCCACAGCAGCTTCCGCAACAGGCAAACGGGCAGCAAAGCAAAGAAAGAATACCACAAACCAGTGACGCAATGGCTACACCAATATAGCCGCCTTCTTTCTTAGGTTCCTCTGGAACCGAATAATAAGTCTGTGCGGACTGTGCAGGCTGGGTTGTATAGGTATAGGTACTTTGTGTATTATTGGAAACCACATCACCGGTTAAGGATTCTGTATTGGGATTCTGATCCTGAACATGCGTTTCCAGTTTCGTTCCACAGCTTACACAGAAATGTGCGCCGGCTTCATTCTCTGCGCCACAGGAAGTACAATAAATTTTTTCATTCATTTCATATCTCCTCTCTCGAATAACACTTTTATTATAACTGGTAATTTCAGAAATTACAATGTACAAACGTCCTATAAAGGAATTCTATAAAAGAAGCAGTCTGTAGAAAATAATTCTGCAAACTGCTCCTGTTGTTATTCTGTATTTGTTTCGGTAAATGAATTAAAACTTACCAGCCTTGGCAGCTTCCTCAATGGAAGCTGTCGCATGCTGTTTTTCTGGGTTTTTCGCGCCTTTTGTGTATTGCGCGTTGTTTATGTTCCGGTGTTACCCGGTTTTCAAAGGGCTTTCACAGCCGCGATCAGAGCCGCGCGCGTCTTCTTTCCGCATTTCTTGTCCGGCTCCTTGGTGCTGTACGTTTCCTTGTGTGCTGTCTGGAATGCCACCAGTGCTGCTTCTGTTCTCTTACCGAAGGATCCATCAAGATTGCTTTTTCCTTCTACGGTGTGTGATTTCAGAACGCCCACTTTGATCAAGTGCCACTGTAACCATTTTACATATTCCACTTTCTGTGCCAGTCTTCCCCGGTACAGGGTGTATGTCGGTTCTGCATACGGCGTGCTGTAGTCCTTCGGGGCTTCGTTCTGTTCCAGATCTTCGTAGATCAGATCAAGGTCAACGCTTGTGCTGATTCCGTCCACGCGTCCTGTCGAAGTATACTGCCATCCGAAAAGTTCCTGTGTGATCTGTGGCTTGTATTTATCGTTCGGCGTGTCTTCCAGCTGCATTTCCCTTCTTGACGGATAGCGCGCCACCCAGAATGTTTTGCATCTTTCTGAATTAACAAAGCTCTCAAACGGAATGACATTTCTTCTTATCTCCCTTACAGTTTTGCATCTTTCTGAATTAACAAAGCTCTCAAACAGAAGATGTGTTGACAACACCCACCTTGAGTTTTGCATCTTTCTGAATTAACAAAGCTCTCAAACGAGAAATAATTGTAAGAACTGGTAAGCATTGTTTTGCATCTTTCTGAATTAACAAAGCTCTCAAACCTCAAATTATTTTGAGGTTATCTCCGAGCTTATTCTATATTGCGAATATAGTGCCAATTCTTATAGTTCAATTATACATAAATCCTTATCAATTATCCATCCTTTTTCCCCTTCAATATGCAGTGTCTGGAATGGCTCTATAACAATAAGATATATTTTATTATACATTGCGACTTCATAAAGCTGTATAATATCTTCTGTTGAAAAATAAACTTTCAGATTTGGAATAACAAATATTTCGACTCCACAAATTTGATTCATTAGCTTTATATATTGCATCATTTTTTCTAATAATGAGTCAGCATCATCATCAATTTCCATCGATATAGATTTCATTAAACTAGATAAATCGGTATCAAAGTTATATTTCAAATTGTATGGAACAGTAGAAACGACCTTATCAAAATATGCTATTAATTCCTGCTTAAACAAGATGCTCTCTTCTTGCAGTAATGTGTCATTTTGAAATGTAAGTTCCTGATACAACTTTGTTATGATTTTTTTATCATTAGTATTAATAGCAAAAATATTATAAATGCACTCCATTTTCTGTGATAATTTCAATTCTTTGCTTTTATCAGATAAAATAAAATCTCCATCTTCTCCCTTATACTGTTTCCATAATGTTCCTAACATATTGGAATAGGCCAAATGATTTTCTATGGATAAAACAAGTATTTGGTTTTCTATTAAATCAAACTCTAAACCATACAAGGTATTAACCAATTTCATAATATCACCAGCCTTTCATCCGTATCCAATACGCAGGATTTATTTTCACCGACAACATATTCCATTTTTGAATATTGCTTTTCAGTAACCCTTAATATCTGTACAAGCCCCTCTCCCGGTTTATTCTTCCTGATGCTTTCCTGAATAACATCTACAACACCTGAATTTTGGACCAGCTTGCAATATACCGATTCCTGCAACATAAAAAAGCCCGACTTTATCAGGTACTTTCTAAACTCACGATAATCTCTGCGCTGTTTTTCAGTCAGCATCGGAAGATCAAATAACACCATCATTCTCATGTATCTATAACTCATCTCTATAGAACTTTATCAATGAAATATCACCATCATTAAGTGCATCAAAAATACTCCGACAATATATTTTCATTGCATTGTTCACGCACTCCTTTCTCCCTGCTATAATCACTTCTTTTTGCAGCAGCCTTAATATTTCTATTTTCTCATCATGTTCAAACTTTTCCGGCATCATGTTCTTTACCAGATTATCTACAATAGGACGGAACGGCTCCATTAAATCAGATGCAAAGTTAAACTGATTAAAAATATTATCATGAAATAATCCAATTTGTGTTATATATCCATTGAGTGCTGTTTCTCTTGCACAAGTTGAAAGTAACAGACTATACCCATAATTCAATGCTGCATTTATACTGTTTTCAACAGTTCTTGTAAAATCCAGACCAAATAATGCATTAAAATAAACTTTGGCTGCATGACCTTCTCTGTTAGTTGCATCTCCAAATTCAATTTGTGTTATATATTCATAAAGCATCTGAGCTTCCGGTTTATCCCACCTTTCAAGAATTTGTGCCTGCTTCCGAATTTTTTCGGTGACAATTTCTGTCCATACAGATGTCTTTATGTCTTCTGACCACGCAATCTGCTTTCGCACTTTCATACTTGTATCATGGCTTCCATAATACGGAACAAGTTCTGATGACGGATTTCTTTTTTCATCGCAGAATATTACTTTTATTTTCTTTTTTGTCAACTCACATAATAGTGCTGCTGTAAGAGAAACGGATGTTGTTTCAATCATCAATATAGAAATTTCACTAATATGAATTTTTACAACATCCTGATTTCTCACTATCAAATAGCCCATTTGATAATCCAGCTTTGCACTGCTTGAGATGACGACTGTCCGCCAGCTCATACTGTACGGAGATTGATTTTCTTTTCATACAACCCTGTTACAGATTGATTGATCAGATATATATCTTCATCTCCAATTTTTTTACTTATCAGCATTTTTCCACAATGTGCCGATTCTCCTAATAGAGTCATATCGCATTCACTTCCCAAAACTGAAGATGACTGTAATATTTGACATAATAATATACATTGTTTTTCTATGTCTAAACTTAAAAATTTCTGTTTCGACTTATCCACCTTATCCCCAACCGGATTCGGTCTATTTGAAAAAATACTGGTCCTAAATTTCTTAAGCAGTTCTAAATACAATAATTCATTTTTTTCTTTTGTGATTATCTCATCTACAATATTTTTATCTACTGCTTTTTCTAATTTTGAAATATACTTTATCCACTCCTTTTTCAAACACATATTTACTGCATTTCTTACTATTAATTGTTTACCTGTTTTCCCTGTAAGATAAAAGAAATAACCATTCCTATTTATCAACGATCCTATTTTAATTTTTCTTACTCTTATATCGAAATCAATAAGTCCCAGTATTTGTTCACAGTATTTTTCCAGCTCGCTTGGATCCTGTTCTATCTTTTGAGCCAGATATAATGGTACTGTCTCAATTGTCCTGATTCGTTTTTTCTTTTCAGAATGCTCTACTAAGAAGAAATATGTACATGTTACACTCGTAAATCCTCCATATTTTGTAACATCCTGTAGTTTCTCATCGGATGCTTTAAAAGGAATATATCCCTCTTCTTTGGCTTTCTTAGCACTATAAAGTGTTTCGTTTGACAAACCGCCCTTTCCTTCAAAGCTATATCTGGTCATCAACGGAGTGTTTCTTCCCAGCATTTTCTTTACTGTAACAATTGTTCCTGCCTCACCGCCTTCTTTCTGCGCTATCCATGCAACTTCACCATTACGTTTAATATCCCAATCAAACATCCTTGATAAATTATAATTATTTTTCACTTTATCACGGTCATAATCATTCTTTATAAAATTAAGAGGATTTTGAGTAAATTTTACATAATACACATTTCCTACCACAATATTAAGATATGCATCATGTGCATGATGAAATTCATTAATCAGACGACTCTTAGGAATGTCTCTCGTATTTCTAAATTCAGACACATTTGATGCCTTTGCATAAACGATCTTACTTTCCGGCAAAAGCTGCTGTAATATGTTTGCAACTCCTTTTGTTCCCTGACTTGTTTCAACAAGCTGCCTCGCAATAAATCCGGCTTTTTGCTCATCGGTGAACGAATTTCTTCCTATAAGACGATTATACTTTTCTTCTGTAATAAAGCCTGACCTTCTAAGTTCTGACCACATATTTTTCTGCGAAGTAAGAATATCATCCTCTAATGGATAAATATCACTCTTATGTGCATTCTTTTCCTTACATACCAAAACCAGATTATTATCAATATTATCGTCCTTAACAAAATGTCTTGGATATATATGATCTATATCATACAGATTATTATTAAACAGATCACTTAATTCTATATGCCTTCCTGTGTACATACATCTGCCTTTTTGAGTAAGGTAAAGATACATTTTCTTACTTCTGATATTTCCTGTTTCGTCTGCGTGCGCAATTACTTTCAGCCAATCAACGTCTTCATCTTTTACTTTCTTGTATAATTCTTCAAATTTTTTTCGTCTGCTTGCCGTACGCATTTTACGTTCATCCGGTCTTCGTGTCATTTCAACAAATATACGATCCGGTTCACATCCCAAAACTTTGACCAACTCTTTAATAATAAGGATTGTCTGCCATACCATTCGCTTTACCGACGCAGAAAAATAATATTCATCCAGATCTTCTGCCTCTATATCTGATAATGTTTTTATCATCGTATTTTGATACTCAGCCAATCGGTCTTTGTAGTCATATAATCTGCTGTTTATAAGCTCCATTAAATTAAGATTATTATTCCATAGAGCCCTGATGATGCTTACAGACTCCCCTGTTGAAACATCCGCTCCACTAAGCTCTAAGAAATTTTTAGATAAATTGCCCCAATCTTTGAACTTAAAACCTACTATTCTCTTAATCTGCTCTTTTGTAAGCTTCTCTCCATACTTTTCTTCTATTCTGTCTTTTAAGAATTTTTTTGAATCTCCATAAATTGTGCACCAGAATACTATATCCTCTACCATTTTCTGAACACTATCCTTAGACATATCATCTCCAAATATTGCCTTGAATTTACCATATGTCGTTAATGCGTTGTTTATAGTAATATCTATTCCTGCAACCTGCTCTTCTGCTTCAATAACTCCTCTTGTATGCAAATATTTACATAACTGTTTTTGCGTTACTCTCTTTCCTTTTTGAAATACATCTTTATATATATCTTGTTTTAACTCAACAGAAATTCTCTCTCCATCAATCTTGATATTATTTATTTCATTGAGAACACAAAAACTCTGATATTCAAGTGATGCTTTTGGCAGTACCGGCTCATCACTAATATATGTACAGCGTCGTACCATACGTGATATAAATGCCTCTGATGTCGCTTTCATATCTATCTTTTCATTAATATTCCATGGTAAAACCTGCCCTTCTTCCTTTCTTACTACCCAGCCATTTCCTCCATCTTTATTGCTTTTTTCCGTTGTAGGTCCGACATAGTATGGTATTTGAAAAGTAAACAGCTTGAGTATTTTTTCAGATACCGATAAACCCGTCTCATCTTTTTCATTTAGAAACGAAAGATAACTTTCAGCATTTGAAAGTATTTTTTTCATTTCCTTAGCATGAACCTGATTCGGAATAATACCATTAGATGCAGTCAGCTGTTTAGGCAAAAATGTTTCGTTTTCTATTGCTTTCAATATACTCTGCACATCTACATCTTCTGCAGGTGCATTCTTTAAAATTTTTTTGATTGTCTTATATAATTCTTCTGATGATCTTTTATTTCCAACTCTCCTTTGCTTTATTTTTGAATTATAGGATCCTACATATGATGCGTATGAGCCATCTGCATCACTATTAAAAAAACTATCATATTCGTCTTTGTCGCAATATTTTTTAATAACATCCTTTAAAATTTTTAAATCCTCTTTATGATTTTCGTACAGTGTAACTCTTGCCTGTGAAAGATAATTATGTCCTTTCATAATGCCTGCCAATGAACCAATATCATATATCTCTTTCATAGACATAATTATTTCAAAATAATCTTCGCCAATTATATTAGCCATTTCATCTGATTTTTCATCAAAAGATGCTTCTGATAAGCAGACATCCAGTTTTTGTACTTCGTCACTCTGTATCTCTGGAAAAATAACGAATGCATTAAATTTTAAACCGCACAATCCCCTTATCAATTCTTTATATGGTTTATTTCCATAATCCACTCCAAGTATCTGTGCAAGTCCTTCGGCTTTTCTGGTTCTGCTCATATCTTTGCTTGATAGAAGATCTTCTATTTTCTTACAATCAATTGTCTCATTCAAATTATAAGGTGTTAGTTCAGAAAGTAAGCTGGTCAATTCTAAATAAGCATTACTTATATTATTTTCCCCACTATTTTCACCTAATCCTGAGTTTAGAAAGTGCCCACGATGTTTAAACATATTAAGCAGTGCCAGGAACACAAGTCTGACATCATGCTTATCTGTATTCTCTAGTAATTCTCTTCTTAAGTGATATATTGTTGGATATTGATTAAAGTAATCCTTATCTGTGTAATTATCATCATTAAAGATATTATTTTTATATCTTACTTCCGCATCCTTATCCTCCATGTGATATTTACTATTTGTCAATCTATGAAAAAAAACAGGATCTACTTCATATATAGCATCATGAAAATAGTCCTTTAATAAGCCAATCCTAACCTGCTCCCTTTGTCTTCTCCTTCTGCTTATCCTATGAGTGCGTCTTTCCACCGCAGTAGATGCCTCATTAAATTCTCGTATTCCCCATAAATCTTTTCCTTTTGCTTTAAGCAAGTTATAATTTGCATCAGTAACTGCCCAACCTACAGAATTAGTACCCATATCGAGTCCCAAATAATACTTGAATGTTGCCATAAAATCCCCTCCTGATTTTTATCATTTTATTATTGACTATATTTCTTTACATGATATAATGTAACTGAATTAACAAAGCGAGTGCAAATAAGGTATATCCGGCATCGTCTTTTGACTCTGCATGGTGCAGATTAAATTAAGGCCTACGGCCTTTTTTTATTGCTCCGCACCACATCAATTTAAATAAAAAGGATTAATTCTATTCTTCAATTAACTATAAGATTTTTAATTTTCAAATCATCAATTTCTGCGTCTCCAAATTCATTCATAATTATTAAGAACGAAAAAAGAAACAGCATTTTGTAAGAAGGACTATAATATTAAAAAATAAATGATTATGATTTTATAAATATATTACTATATCTTCAACTTTTTGTCTTTCCATTTGTCATATTTTCGTAGATTTATGTCATCTTTTGTTTCCATAATCCCCTATTTTCACAGCCCCTCCATATCCAAATCCACAATCAACTTCCCTATACTCTGTTCTTTGACAAGATAGCACATATATATGAGAAGGTACGTTACCTTTCCATCCATCTCAATTAAGAAGTCCAGTTGACCTATATTCTTCTTTTTACAAAAATATGGTTCAAACCCATTACACAATAATTACCTTTTTATTTTACTTGGCTGCTTTGATAGAATCTTTCTTTGGTTCATTTGTATGAAGCTTTGCTTCCTTTTTGGTGTGGATGGCCATAGGCTTGTCATCGACCTTTTTGATTTTCAATTTTCTCACCTTCTTTCTACATCCATTACCCCCAAAAGGGGAAAAAGCCATCTGGATGGTTAGTCCAAGTGGCTTATGTGATAACTCTAACTGGATTATTTATTTTTTTCTTTTAGTTTTAAAATATATTCTTCTTCTGCTTGTTCTAGTCGTTTCTGAATAGCTTCCTCTGATGGCAACTGCGATTTTATTTCTTGTAAGCGAATATTATCGTAAGTTGCAACTCCCATAGGAGTCTCTATTCCCTGAAAAGCCCACTGAACCTCTGTCTGATCCTTATCTTTACATATCAGCAGACCAATTGTTGGATTATCGGATTCCGATTTCATTAACTCATTAACCGCATTTACATAGAAATTTAGTTTTCCTGCAAACTCTGGTTCAAATGATACAGCTTTTAGTTCAACAACTATATAACAGCGAAGCTTAATATGATAAAAAAGCATATCTATTTTTCTTGTTTTACCGGCTACGATAATCTCTTTCTGTCTTCCTATAAAGGCAAATCCTGATCCAAGCTCTAACAAGAAGCGTGTAATATTCTGCTCTAACGCATCTTCCAACGCTTCCTCATCATATCCAACAGGAAGTGATACAAAGCCGAAATCATAAGTATCTTTTACGATTTCCTGTGCGAGTTTTCCTTGTATGGTAGGAAGTTTTTCCGCAAAATTAGTAAGCGCATTACCTGATGATTGATATGAATTAGCTTTAATACTATCAACAAGTATACTTCTGCTCCAGCTTTCTTCTATTGTTTTTCTCACATAGAATAAAGCTTCTTCTATTGTTTTACATTTTGTTACTATTTCCACATGATGCCCCCACGGAACAAATCCAAATATTGTTGGAAACTCTAATTCTGCAACAGGCTGTTGCAGTTTTTGATTTTCACTAATTTCTGCACCAACCTGTTGCAGTTTTAAGCTGTTTAAATCCATACTGTCTGCAATCGTATGAGCCATTTCTGAAAAGATATCGCTTGATGAATAAAACAAGTACCACTTTTTCATATTCCAAAGATTTCTTGCTGAAAATCCTGTTGCATCAGGAAATTCATTTTGTAAAACTTCTGTTCTTTTGATGAACCCTCGGCTCTTCACAGACCCTCCATATCCAGGTCCACGATCAACTGCCCTATGCTCTGTTCTTTGACAAGATAGCACATATATATGGGTTCTCGATATGATAGTCCGAAACATTCATGAAATGATCCAGTGCTTTATGTGTCCTATAGGCTTTCCCTGATTTCACTTCAATCGGAACAACCTTTCCATCCATCTCAATTAAGAAGTCCAGCTCACCTATATTCTTCTTTTTACAAAAATATGGTTCAAACCCATTACACAATAATTGCTGTGCAACGGCATTTTCAAAATGGGCTCCATTATTTACTTCCCCATTTTTATTTATTAATTCTATTTTGGTTGCTGCCGGATACGCACTTGTAAGCAGACCGATATCACTGGAAAAGAGCCGGAATACATTACTGCTTTTGCTTGCCAAAAGAGGAATTACCGGGGCTTCTACATTATAAACAGGCAATGCAACACCTGCATCCTTTAACCACAAGAAGCTATTTTCATATCGATCAAATTTAAGTTCTTTGTCCAGCATCGTAAAAACAAACTTTTTATTTTGCTTGTTCAGTTCCGAAGGAATAATATCGTATATGGATATCAGCTTTAATTTCTTATCCTCACTCTCGTATTGGGAAAAATCCTCTTTGTACTGCGTTACGATATCTCTTTGTATCTTATCAACCTCCCGTATATCCTTCGTAGCAATATAGGTCTTTACCGCATCGGGCATTCCACCTACAATCAGATATACAAAGAACAATGCCAGAAGTTTCTGGTGGATAAATTCATCCACTGGCCGGACGGTTTCAAATTTATCCTTCAGCATCTCCAAGGTTGCTTTCGAAACAAGATTTGCTATCATAAATTCCTCAAAGTCCATAGGATACATCCTTAATACCGATAAGTATCCTACCGGAGCTGAAGCAATTCCTTTCAATTCCACTCCCAATAAGGATCCGCTCATGACGTACTTAAAGCTTCCTTCATCAACCAGAAATTTAATTTTGGTTACAATTTCCGGACATTTCTGAATCTCATCAAAGAAAACAATGGTTTCATGAGGTTTGCAATCTTCCGGCATAATCATTCGCAATTTTACCAGAAATTCATCCGCACTCATTTCAGCATCGAGATAATGAACCATATCTGGCTGATCAATAAAATTAATTTCAAACTTTGTATATCCGCTTTTTTCAATTTCATCCCTTATGAGCCAGGTCTTTCCGATCTGTCTTGCCCCGGTGACTAAAAGTGCCTTATTAGAATTTTTGATCCATTCTTCTATTGTTATAGAGTCTTTTCTAAACATTAACCTGTACCTCCAATTTTACAATACAACTTTTGCCCCGTTTTTTCAATTATTATTGTTATATTTTGCCCCGTTTTTTACATTTTTATATGTCGATTTTGCCCCGTTTTCATAAATTAGCATTTTCAACGGTAAATAGCGGTAAATAGCAAATTTAACTTCCGTTTTGCAAAAGGCAACCTCTGCTTGAATTATTTTTGCAGGATGAACTTCGAAATCAGCACCTTGAAAACAGAAAAAAGAACCATCCTCCACAGTCTCCTGCATCAGACGGTCCTGATTCATTCTTTAACTATTCCGAACTATTTTTATTCTTTTCTTTTTCGTAGCTTTTCAGTGCACGAAATTATGCTGTAAAATCCATTTAAAATTGCCTTTGCTGACAGGATCTGCATTGACAATTGTACTTACCGCTATTACATCAGCACACTGCTCCAGATCATAATTGCCGGAATAGAGCACAGCGTTGAAAATACCACAAGCTTTGTTGCAAATTCCGGATCACGGTCATACTTGGCAGCGAGCATACTGGTCGTTGCACCGGCAGGCATTGCTGCAAGAAGCACGCTGACTCCACAGACCAGTCTGCTGACAGGAAGAAGCCGGCATACCAGGTATACCATGATTGGAATGATGACGAGACGGTGGATCGTATAGCGGATCACGGTTTTGTCGAGGATTGTTTTTACATCAATATCTGCAAGGATCATACCGATCACCATC
>OGLI01001927.1_pt1 | contig 11464 bp, 9 predicted proteins | sample 1572661 | NCBI WGS metagenome assembly OGLI01 (sample SAMEA2581901, study PRJEB24529) | metagenome | biome: Human gut stool | place: China | collected 2011 | reverse complement strand
AGAGCTGCGGCGGCGAGATCGTGGGCGACGACACCATGGCCGCCTCGGCCTGCCCCTTCTGCGGCAATCCCATCGTCCTCACCGGACAGTTTGCCGGGGCCCTGCGGCCCGACCTCATCATCCCCTTCAAGCTGGACAAAAAGGCCGCCAAGGCCAAATTGCAGGAGCATCTCAAGGGCAAGACCCTGCTGCCCCGGGTGTTCCGCAGCCAGAACCACATCGATGAGATCAAGGGCGTGTATGTGCCCTTCTGGCTCTTTGACAGCGACGCCGACGCCCAGCTGCGCTTTACCGCCACCCGGACCCGCTGCTGGTCGGACAGCAAATACGACTATACCGAGACCAACTACTACTCCGTCCGGCGGGACGGCACCTTGGGTTTTGATGCCGTGCCGGTGGACGGCTCGTCCAAGATCGAGGACGACCTGATGGAATCCATCGAGCCCTTCGCCATGCAGGACGCCATCCCCTTCCAGACGGCCTATCTGGCGGGCTATGTGGCGGATAAATACGATGTGAGCGCAGAGGACAGCATCGAGCGGGCCAACAAACGCATCCGCCGCTCCACTGAGGAGACGTTCCAGCAGACCGTTACCGGCTACGATTCGGTCAAGGTGGATAACAGCAGCATCCAGCTGCACGGCGGCAAGGCAAAGTATGCGCTGTTCCCGGTCTGGCTGCTGAGCACCAGCTGGCGGGGTGAAAACTACCTGTTTGCCATGAATGGTCAGACCGGCAGATTCGTGGGTGACCTGCCCGTGGACAAGGGCGCTGCCCGCAAGTGGATGCTGGGCCTTACGGCTGCCCTTTCCGCCGCGTCCTACGGCGTGATGTGGCTGCTGTGGCTGGCACGGATCCTGTAAAGGAGGGACGAACGATGAAAAAGACTTCCAACCGACTGCACTCCCTCTTTGCGGCGCTGGCAGCACTGATTCTTGCGGCGGCGCTGGCTGTTCCGGCCTTTGCGGTAGAGGGCGGCTTTGCCGACCTGTACTACCGCATGTTCGACGACGCTGAGGTGCTGACCGAGGACGAGGACAACGAGCTGGAGGACGCACTGGAAGAGCTGAGCCTGCGCCAGAGCTTCGATGTGACCATTGCCACCATCGAGTCGATGGAAAGCGTGGACTACGACAGCATGGAGGCCTATGCCGATGACCTGTATGACTTCTGCCAGTTCGGCTACGGCTCCGATATGGACGGCGTGCTTCTGCTGGTGAGCGTGGGCGACCGCAAATGGCACATCTCCACCTGCGGCTACGGCATCACCGCCTTTACGGATGCCGGCATCCAGTACCTTGGCGAGCAGATGACCCCCTTCATGGCCGATGGAGACTACGCCGGTGCCTTCCGCACCTTTGTCCAATGGTCGGATACCTACATTGACGCTGCCCGGGCGGGCCACCCCTATGACGTGAATAACCTGCCCCGGGAGCCGCTGTCTCTCATGTACCTGTTCCTTGCGCTGGGCATCGGCCTTGTGCTGGCATGGGTCGTCGTCCATGTGATGAAAAGCCAGCTGCGCAGCGTGGCGTTCCAGGAGAATGCCGCCAGCTATGTGCGGGAGGGCAGCATGAATCTGACCAACAGCCGGGAGCTGTTCCTGTACCGTGACGTGCACCGCACCGAGCGACCGAAGGAGTCCCGCTCCAGCGATTCCGGCGGCAGCTCCACCCACACCTCTTCCAGCGGCACCACCCACGGCGGTGGAGGCGGCTCGTTCTGAAAGGAGCATGTTTATGAACCCTTATCTCTCGGAAAAAGCCCGGGGTGAGATCCCCCGTGTCCTCAAATGGCTGCGGAACGCGGGGCTTGCCTTCTGCGTGTTCTGCTCTTTTGGCGGGTTGTATACCCTCTGTCTGGACCTGCAGGCCAAGGACACCTCCCACGTTGTCGGGTATGTGTTCTGGATCGTGGTGGGCGCAGTGCCCCTTGTTCTGTTCGCACGCAACGAAAAACGCCGCTACCATGCAAGAACCATCGCCCGCAGGGTGGAGAGCTACTCCGGGCCGGAGGTGCCCCTGCGGTGGCTGTGCAACAGCGTTGGCATGGACACAAAGGACCTTGCATGGTATTTTGAAAACGGTTATTTTGTAAACCTCAGTCTGGATCTGAACCAGAAGATCGTCCGCAGGCGGACCGTGCCCCGCCATGACCCGAACCGGAGCTGAACCCTCACAGCTGAAACAGAAAGGAGTATTTTCATGGGACTTTTTGATAAGATGAAGCAGGCCGCCGCAAATGTTTCCGGCAACCAGACCGTCACCTTTACCTTTCAGGCTCTGCCGGAAAGCCTTGCCCAGATGCAGGCACTGCCGGAGGCCAGTCTGGACACCCCCTTCAAGACCGCAGCCCTCACCGTCTGCGCGCTGTGCGCCTACGGTGCCGACAAATCCATCGGGCTGGAGATGCTCAACTGGCTGCGGGGTCCCCGCCCCATGAACGGGCAGGAGATTTCCTTCCTGAACGACCGCTTCCGGGACGGCAAGAGCTATATCCCGTTCTCCTACTTTGTGGGTGCGTCGCCGGAAAACGGCTATACCCCCCGCCAGCCCTTCACCCTGCTGGTGGGCAGCAACCACACCTCCAACGTGGAGGAAGGTTACTGCAAGCTGTTCATCCCCTGCGGCGGCGCCGACAGCCCCCGCCCCATCAAGCTGCGCCGCAAGGGCGACGGGCAGTGGTTCTTGTGGGATCAGTACCTGATGACCGGTATCCGCATCCCGGCGTCTGCCGACCCGTGGGCATAAAACAAAGGGGCTGACATGAAAGCCATGAAAACTTTTGCAGCACTGCTTGCACTGGCTTTCAGTCTGGCAGGGTGCGGTGCGGTGGACGGCGACCCCGTCCGCCCCGCCCCCGGCAGCGCCGGGCAGGGCAGCAGCACAGCGGCTTCCGGTGCCGATTCTGCTGAGCCGGAGCAGCTTGCCGCGCTGCGGCAGCTGGCCGGGGACAGCGGAGAGCTTGCCGGGGTGCTCTATCTGGGCAGCGTCCCGGAGCGCACCACCGATGTGCATGCCGTGCTGGACAGCTTACCGGAACAGCCGTGGCAGTTCGTTGCGGACATCCCGGCAGACCGCTGGGTCACAGCGCCGGGCGGCGGGCGGGAGCTGTACTGCATCTTTGCCGTGCGTAAGGAGGATACGCTTTTTGTCTATGAAAAGCAGGATCCTCAGTACCCGAACGAGACGGGCAAGGAGCTTTACGGCAGGCAGGGTGGCCAGCCCATTCTGCTGCTGTGCAACGGCAGCAGGGAGGACACCAACACCATGGTAACGGTCTATTGCAGCACCGGACGCCCGCTGGACTGGAACCCGCAGCTTTCCGCCGAGACCGGCCGCCCTGTGCCGGTGGATGGCGTGTATGATTTTTCCCAACCCCCAACGCCCGGCGCTGCCCCCTGAGGTGCGCCCCGGCAGGGCATGAGAAAGGAGAACCTATGAAAAACCTGAAACTTTTGGCAGCCCTGCTGGCGCTGGCCATCGGTCTGGTGGGCTGCGGCAAAGGCAGCAGCGCGTCCAGCTCCAAGCCCGAAAAAATGCTGGACGGAGACAACATGATCGCATCGTCCTCCGCCAAACAGGAGTACACCGAGCCGGAGGACGTGACCTACATGCGCCTTCTGGCAGGGGAGGACGAATACCGCGCCTGTGTGCTGTATCTGGGCGGCTCCTATGAGGTGACCACCGATGTGCAGAAGGTGCTGGACAGCCAGCCGGACTTACGCCAGCTGTGGAGCTTCGTCTATGACATCCCGCAGGATCACTGGGTCGTGGCACCGGATGGCGGGTGCGACCTGTACTGCATCTTCCCGCAGGACCCGGATGCCACCCTGTTCGTCTACGAGACGAGCCTGACAGACGATGCCGAAAACCCGCTCCAGCGCGGCAAACAGCTTTATTACAGTGAGGACGGTCAGCCAATCCTGCTGCTGTGCAACATCAGCGATATCGCCCCCAACACCGAGGTGGAACTGTACCCCACCGCCGGCGAAGAGCTGGTGTTCAGCCCCTTCCTTTCCGGCGAGAACGGCCATGTGGTGGAAGCCGAGGGCGTGTGCGATTTTACCATCTACCCGGAAGGGGACGATTGGGAGACCGCCACCAGCCCCTGGTCGCTGGAGGGCAACTGGCTGGAGACCGGCCGCGACACCGACGAGGGCTATTTTGACACCGACCCCGCAGATGCCGACCGGATGTGCTTTTTGCCCACCGATGCCGATACCGAGGGCAGCCAGCTGCCCCTGACCGCCAGCTACATCACCCCCTACCCGGAGCTGAACGTGGAGGAAGCCGACCTGTTCTATCAGGAGGGCACCCCGGAGGTACCCTTCCGCTCCAATCAGGAGTGGTACGCCACCTTTACCGGGGAGGACGGCTCCCGCTACGCCGTCACGCTGGAGGACGAGGACACCCTTGCCCTGAAGTTCTATCTGGAGGGCGAAGAGAGCTACCTGAGCCTTGTCAACACGGTCTACTTTGCACGGCAGGAGGCCATGGGCTGACCGGCGCGCACAAACACCGGGAGGAATGCACCATGAAACACACCAAAACGATCACCATCCTCCACTCCAATGATCTGCACGGAGACTTTCTGGCAGAGCAGGTGGACGAAAAACTGGTGGGCGGCGTTTCCATGCTGTCCGGCTACATCGAAAAGGTGCGGGCAGAACAGCCCAACACCCTCTACGTCATTGCAGGTGATATGTTCCGGGGCTCGGTCATTGATTCCGAATACAAGGGGCTTTCCACCATCGAGATCATGAACGCCCTTGCCCCGGACGTGGTCACCATCGGCAACCACGAGGTGGACTACGGCATCGCGCATCTGCTGTTCATCGAAAAATGCGCGCGCTTTCCCATCATCAACGCCAACCTCTACATCAAAAACACCCCCACCCGGCTGTTTACCCCCTACAAGATCCTGCGGGTGGACGGCATGAACATCCTGTTCATCGGTATCATCACGCAGGACGTGATTAACCAGACCAAGTCCGAATCTCTGGTGGGCTCCTTTGTGGACACTGCCGCCGCTGCCGCCGAGGTGGGCAAGATCTGCAACGCCCACAACAGCATCGACATTGATTTTACCGTGCTGCTGACCCACATCGGCTTTGAGGAGGACCGCCATCTGGCGCGCCAGCTGGACCCGGCGTGGGGAGTGGATCTGATCGTCGGCGGGCACAGCCACACCCTGCCGGAGCACGCGGTGGAGGAAAACGGCGTGGTCATTGCGCAGGCGGGCACCGGCACCGACCAGATCGGGCGCTTTGACATCATCGTGGACACGGACAACAACTGCATCGATTCCTACACATGGCGCACCGTGCCCATCTGCGCCGAGACCTGCCCCCGCAACCCCGCCATGGAGCAGGTGCTGCACCGTTTCACCAGTCAGGTGGACGAAAAGTACAGCCACATCGTAGGGCGCTTCCGCCGGGAGCTTACCCACCCGGAGCGCACCCAGGAGACCGAGCTGGGCAACCTGTTTGCGGATATCTTTACCCGCAGCCTTGGGGTGGATGTGATGCTGATCGGCTCCGGCAGCATCCGGGCCGAAAAGCTGGGCCCCATCGTTACCTACGGCGACCTTATCGAGGGCTTCCCCTACGATGACGGCGTATTCATGTTCAAGGTGACCGGCCAGCAGCTGCGCCAGATGCTCCATTACATGCTGCGGGAGGAAGCCTACACCGGTCATACGGAGTTCTACCAGCTGCCCTCCACCCTGCGCCTGCGGTACGACCGCCGCAAGGGCGATTTTGATTACTTTACCTACTGCGGCAGGGAGGTGGGCAAGGAGATCGGCGATGACGCCCTGTTCACCGTGGGCTTGCAGAACTACCACTTTAAAAACATCGAAAGCTTTTTCAACATCTCCTACGACACCCTTTGCAAGCTCCAGAAGCCCCGCAGCGTGGCAACCTCCTGTCAGGATATTCTGATGGAGTATTTCCGGGAGCACGAGATGCTGGACGCGGTGGTGGACGGCAGAATGACCATTCTGCCCCCCACGGCAAGGGAAGGAGACTGACCCATGCGCACAGAAAGGAGGGGACGACCCATGCGCACTTTCTCGCTGGTGCTGCTGGGGCTGGCGGTGGGGGCGGCACTGCTCAGCCGCAGCCCCAGCCGCCCCGCCCCAACACCCCCGGAGCCTGCGGCCCCCGCCCCGGCGCTGGCTGACCTTGAAACGTTGGAGTTCTGGGAGCAGGGCAGCTATATCCAGCCCATCTCCCGCACCTGTCTCACCCGCACCTCCGAGGGCACCCGGGTGGAGTTGGAACTGTATCACGAAGAAGTGTATCAGGAGCAGGCCGGGCCGGAGCTTCTGGAACAGGCCAAGGCCATTCTGGAAGAGTACGGCGTGGGCGGCTGGGCAGGCTTCTCCGGCCATGACCCCAACGTGCTGGACGGCAGCAGCTTCCGGCTGGAAGCCGTCCTTGCCGACGGCACCCGCATCGAAGCCCACGGGGAAAACAAGTTTCCTCCAAACTACCGGGACGTGATGAGCGCTCTGGATGCCCTCACCGCCGCCGCTCAGAAAAACGCCCTGCAGCAATACACCCCATAACAGAAAGGAGCACCCCATGAAACAACGATTCACAAAACGAACGCGCCTTGTCAGTGCCCTTTTGACGCTGGCCATGGTGTTCACCTTTTTGCCCTTCAGTGCCTTTGCGGCAAACACGGCGAGCACAGGAATTGCTTTTGATTCGCCGGATTTTGCACTTAAGTTCCCGGACGCGGAATTTCGGCGCTTTCTCAGAGATTGTTGTGACACAAACAACGATGGCAAGCTCGATGTGGATATCCAGAATATGACGATTCCAACCAGCTACGCAATCAAAAATCTTAAGGGAATCGAGTCCTTTGAAGATCTCGAAAAGCTGGATTGCCACGATATTGGCTTGACAACACTTAATGTTGGCAAAAATTTCAAACTGAAGGAGCTGGATTGTTCCGGGAATCAACTGAAAGAGTATTATCCTATTCTTTCAAGCGGACTGAAAAAACTGAATTGCTCCAATAATAAACTGACCTACATGAATCTGGGCATTCTCTATGGGCTGAATCTTGAAGAGGTGGATTGCTCCAATAACAATATAACGAAGATCGTAATGGATAGCGTGGGGGAACTGGTCAAATTTGATTGTTCCAACAACGACCTGATGACGTTGGATGTCAGCCAATGCCTCAAGCTGAAAGAACTGAATTGCTCTGGAAATCAATTGATGGAGTTGGATGTCGGGCACCAGACGCAGCTGACACAGCTGGATTGTAGCAATAATAAATTGACAGAACTGAACGTGAAACAGAATGGCGGCTTGATATCTTTGATATGCAATGATAATCAGCTGACAACGCTGGACCTGAGCCAAAATCACAGTTTGAGTCATCTGAATTGTGCAAAGAATCGGTTGGCTTGTGTAGACGTTACTGGAATCAGCGGTACGATAATGGCTGATGGCAACAGGCGTCCCATTGCTGTCCGTACAGACGGAACGTTTAACTTGACCACACTGCCCGGCTTTGACGTGAGCAAGGCAACCTTCTGGAACGGCGGCATTGTTTCCGGCACAACTCTAAGTGTGAATGCGGGCGCAGACGAGGTGAGCTACCAATACAATTGCGGCAATGGAGTAAACCCCACATTCATCTTTGAAACCAGTCTGCCCATCAATGAGGATAATTTCCCCGACGATAACTTTAGAAATTACATCAAAACCTACAAAGCAGGTGGCAGAGATGTCCTCACGGTGGAAGAACAAAGAAAAGTTGAAACAATCGAAGTCGAAGGAAAGAACATCAGCAGCTTAAAAGGCATTGAGGCGTTCCCTAACCTGAAAGAGTTGAATTGCGGAAACGATTCTATCCAGAAATTAGACCTGAGACAGAATCCAGAGTTGGAAAAATTGATATGCAATAAGAATCAACTGACCCAGCTGGACCTGAGCAAGAATCCCCAAATTTACCATCTGAATTGTTCCGAGAACCAATTGAAACAGCTGGATGTATCGAATCTGAAAGAATTGCTGACTCTCGATTGCTCGCACAATGATCTGGAGCAACTGGATGTCAAAAACAGTAAAATTCTGGTAGCACTCAACTGTTCTGCAAATCAGTTGACAGAGCTGGACGCAGATGTGACTCATAAACCCAATCTGGAAAGGGTAGAATGCCAAAACAACCAGCTGACATCGCTGATTCTGGGCCAAAATAAACTGCTGAAGAAACTGAATTGTGCCCACAACCAGCTGCCCCAGCTAAACCTGAACAACATGAGTGCCTTAAAGGAACTGAACTGCGCCCACAACCAGCTGACCGTGCTGGATGTCAGCGATAGTCCAGAATTGACTACATTGTGGCTTAAGAATAACCATCTTACCAGCCTGAATTTGGACAACAACCCGAACCTCAATTTCACTTATACGGATTTTTACAATTCCGATTTTAATAATGTTTACACCGTTACCCTGAACCCTGACCGCACGTTTAACCTGAGCACTCTGCCCGGGAACTTTGATATAAAACGGGTTACAGGATGGGTCAATGGCACAGTCAAAGGGAACATGCTGACAGTCGATGAAGGCAAAAACGCAGTGTACTACGGTTATACGTGCAGAAGCGGTATGTTGGAAGTGAGTTTCAAACTGGATGTGACTGGCACCGGCGGCGGCACGGTAACGCCTCCGGAACCCCCGGTGACGCCTCCCTCCGGCGGCGGTGACGGCGGCGGTGCGGTCGTCATCGTGGCGGCGGCAGGCGCAGTGGCGGCTGGCGTTGTGGGCTACGGCGTGTACAATTATGTTTCCGGCCGCAAGCTGCAAGCCCTGCTGCCGGAAGGCGTGGCTGCACCCGAGAACCGCGCCCAGACCGCGCTGCTGCTGTGGAACACCGCAGGCCGTCCTGAGCCTGCCGAGGCCCCGGCCTTTGCAGACGTGGCAGACCCGGATACCGCCAAGGCAGCCCAGTGGTGCGTGGAGCAGGGGCTGATGAAGCGCCGCCTGAACGGCAAATTTGCCCCCGGCAGCAGCATCCCGGCCTATCAGGTGCTGAACGCCTACCGCAAGCTGGCAGGAGGCTGACAACCGAAGGCTCATTCTGCCCCTGCCGGGCAATGACCACTTTTTGAAAAAGGGTACCCTTTTTTCGGGGGAAGCTGACGCTTCTCCCGAATGGGGCCCTGAAAAAAATATTTTTTACAACAGAAAGGAGCACCCCATGAAACAGCGATTCTCAACCCGAACGCGCCTTGTCAGTGCCCTTTTGACGCTGGCCATGGTATTCACCTTCCTGCCCTTCAGCGCCTTTGCGGCTACGGATAGCGACGACTCCGGCTATGTGGAGAACACCAATACCTTCCCGGACGATGCGTTTTGGAGTTATCTCCTCAAATACGTTGACAAAAACAGGAACGGCACTCTGTCACAGGAAGAGCGGTACGCAGTCACTGAGATCGATGTCAACAACAAAAATATTACCAGCCTGAAGGGCATTGAGTTCTTTCCCAACCTGAAGAAGCTGGTTTGTTACAACAACCAGCTGACCAGTCTGGATGTGAGCCAAAACACAGCATTGGAGTATCTGGATTGCGACGACAATCAGCTGACAGAACTGGATGTGAGCCAGAACCCAGCATTGAAGTATCTGAATTGCAGCCACAACCGGCTGACCAGTCTGGATGTGAGCGAGAATCCAGCATTGTGGTATTTGAACTGCGACGACAACCAGCTGACGAAACTGGATGTGAGCAAGAATCTGGCGTTGCTGGATCTGGATTGCGACGACAACCAGCTGACCAGTCTGGACGTGAGCCAAAACACAAATTTGGCTTTTCTGTCTTGCGACAACAACAAAATCGACATCAATATTGAAGAAACCTCCCGCACCTTTGACCTGAGCACCCTCCCCGGGTTTGACGTGAGCAAGGCCACCAACTGGAAGGGCGGCACGGTAAACGGCAGCATTCTGACGGTGGACGATGGCGCAACCGAAGTGACCTATTCCTACGACTGCGGTCGCAAAGCGACCCGCGAATTCAGTCTGCAGGTGCTGACCATTACCAGAATCAAGCAGGTGAATCTCCGTGTAAACACCCCCAAAAATGGCAAAATGCCGGACGAGACCGTTGCTATTCTGGACAACGGAGCAGACGTTTGTGACGCCAAGATCTACTGGGTCGAAGGCGATGGTGTAGGCGGCAAGCCGATCACCGGCTCCTTCAGGCCGGGCAAACGGTACACCCTTCAGGTGGGTCTGTACGCAAAACCCGGATATAAGTTTAGCGAGGAAACCGTCTGTACAGTGAACGGACGGGAAACAGAGCTCAGCTGGACCCAGAACGATGATACGGAATATTGCGCAATAAAGCATTATTCGGTGTCGCTGAATCCGGGCGGATTTGAGCATGACCACAAGATGGAAATGACCCACGACGAGCACAGTCACTGGATGGAGTGTCCCATCTGCCATACGGTGCAGGACACCGAAGCCCATGTCTACGATGACGACAAGGATACCACCTGCAACGTCTGCGGCTATGTCCGCAGCCTGACCCCGGGCGGCGGTTCTACCCCGGGCGGCGGCTCTACCGGCGGCGGTGACGGCGGCGGTGCGGTCGTCATCGTGGCGGCGGCAGGCGCAGTGGCGGCTGGCGTTGTGGGCTACGGCGTGTACAATTATGTTTCCGGCCGCAAGCTGCAAGCCCTGCTGCCGGAAGGCGTGGCTGCACCCGAGAACCGCGCCCAGACCGCGCTGCTGCTGTGGAACACCGCAGGCCGTCCTGAGCCTGCCGAGGCCCCGGCCTTTGCAGACGTGGCAGACCCGGATACCGCCAAGGCAGCCCAGTGGTGCGTGGAGCAGGGCCTGATGAAGCGCCGCCTGAACGGCAAATTTGCCCCGGGCAGCAGCATCCCGGCCTATCAGGTGCTGAACGCCTACCGCAAGCTGGCGGGATAAAACCTCTCAGTCTCGCTTCGCCCGGAAGCTCCCCTGACCGGGGAGCCAAGAACGCAGGCGTGTTCCGGCAAATGACATCAAAACGCAGCCGATGCTCTGACTTTCCCATCAGGAGAGGGGGCGCGGCATAAAAAATAAGCATCCGCAGCGCACTGCGCCTGAGCTGAAGCAGCCCGGCCATGCGCTGCGGATGCTTTTGTTGTGCGGCGGGGCACGCCGCCAAAAACAAAAAATCCGAACCCTTCTCTTTCGAGAAAAGGTTTGGGTCTTCCTTGTCTGGTGCGAGTAGTGATGCAGAACTTTTTAAAAACAATCGTAGTATAATTTGTTTTTGAGGTTATCGGGTAGCAACTTGCTTGTATCACATCCCGATGGGCAGCTGTATTGAAAAAACAGCTACCCAAGACAAAAAGAAACGCCGTATCGTTTAACACGATACGGCGTTTTATGGACCTAGAGGGATTCGAACCCTTGACCTCTCGGATGCGAACCGAACGCTCTCC
>OGLI01001910.1_pt1 | contig 11551 bp, 9 predicted proteins | sample 1572661 | NCBI WGS metagenome assembly OGLI01 (sample SAMEA2581901, study PRJEB24529) | metagenome | biome: Human gut stool | place: China | collected 2011 | reverse complement strand
ATGGAAGCCGCAGCCGCAAGCCGCTGCTTCTGCCCACCCGAAAGGGTGTTCGGATGCCGTTCATGCAGCGAAATAAGCCCCAGCTCCTCAAGTGTTTTTTTCGCAAGCTCCGTGTCGGGGTGTTTGATGCCGAAGGTACACTCGGCTTCTACGCTTTCGGCAAAAAGCTGGTAGTTCACATCCTGCATGACCATATAGGAACGCTTCATGCGCTCCTTCGGCTTCTGCGGATCTCCGTTCCACAGATACGAGCCGGACGTTTCCTTGTGCAGACCGCAGAGTGCGCGGGAGAAGGTCGTTTTCCCAGCGCCGTTGTGTCCGACAACGGCAATGACATCTCCGGGCGCGGCCTGCAAGGAAATATTGCGCAGCACAGGCTGCTTTTTATAGGCCAGCGACACATTTTGGAGTTCCAACACCGGCAGCTGTTTTGGCTCGGCTGCACACATCGGTTTTTCCTCATGCAGGTCGAGCGCCCGCAGCCCCATGCTCTGCCGCTTCTCAGCAGACAACAAACGGAATTGTTCCGGTGGCCAATCCCCGGCAATATGTCCGTTCTCAAGATAAATGATGCGGTCAGCTACATCCATCAGATAGTAGAGCCTATGTTCCGCAATGATCACCGTCTTGCCCTGCGACTTGATAAGCCGCAGATGCTCCCGCAGCTCGCCGATCGATGTCATGTCGAGGTTGGACGATGGTTCGTCCAGCAGATAGACCTCCGGGTTCATGGCATAGACGGAAGCAAAGGCGATTTTCTGCTTCTCTCCGCCGGAGAGAGCAAAGATATTGCGGCCCAGCAGGTTTTCGATACGGAGTGCCCTGGCCGTTTCCGCCACACACCGTTCCATCCGCTCCTGCGGCACAGCCTCGTTTTCCATGCCGAAGGCGATCTCGCTGTCGGTGTCCACATTAAAAAACTGCGTCCGGGGGTTCTGAAATACACTGCCGACCTTTTCGGCAATGCGGTACATGGGCAGCTCGGCAAGGCTTTCGCCGTTAAGCAATACCTTGCCGCTCAATTCACCCGCGAAAAACTGCGGAATCAGCCCATTGATCAGCCGGGTCAGCGTGGTTTTCCCGCAGCCGCTCCGTCCGCATAGCAGGACGCACTGCCCGTCGGGTATCGTCAGACTGATGTTTTTCAGCCCGCCATCCGCGCTGTCAGGATAGGAAGACGACACATCCTGAAATTCGATCATGCGCCCACCGCCTTCCATACGATCTCAGCGGCAAGAAACGCCGTAAAAAGCACCATTGCCACAAAGTCCGCTGACCTCATTTGAATTTTTACAAAGCAGGTTCTCGGCTTCGGATTTTCAATTCCCCGTGTAACAGATGCGATGGAAAGTTCGTCTGCCGCCTTGCTGGCCGCCGTCAAAAGCGGCACATAGATGCAGTTGATTGTCATAGCCGGGGCTTTCAGAAATCCAGCCAGCGTCGGTGAAACATCCCGCAGGCGCATGGCATCCTTGATAAAATGCCAGTCCTCGCGAATGGTCGGCAGATACCGCAGCATGACGGCGATGGGAATGGTCAGCTTTTTCGGGATATGCAGGTGCGCCATGGCGGAGAGGAACTCGCCCACCTTGGTGGTGGAAATCACAAGCCCCGCCAGCATCCCGCAGGCATAGACCTTATGTACCAAACCAAGAAACGCTATGAACATCGTCCGCCAGGTGCCTGCCAGCACACCCATGCACCAAACGGTAAATGCGCAGATGAGCGCATAGGCAAGGATGCCGCGCAAGGCATACTGCCATTTTCCGCTGAATGCTGCCAGCAGGCTGATGAGCGTCACCAGCGCAAACTGAAAATACAGGTTCGGCGCAAACACGGCGCTCAGGACGCAGAGCAGGATAAGAAACAATTTTGTGCGTGGGTCAAGATGCAGCTTCATTTGGTGATACCGGCTTTTTCAAATTGCTTTTTCAGCATTTTGCAGCCGATAAAGGCGCTGAGCGCGGCGGCCAAAATGGTTCCCACCAGCATAACGACCATGATCCACACCGTTCCCGTGGAGCGCATGGTGTCGATATACGACTGCTCCGTGCCGTTGCCCAGCATGGTCTTTGCCCAACCGTCGGGATCGGCAAAGAAAACGAGGTAGGAACCGGTGCCGCCGAGGGAAAGCAGAATGTAGGAAAGCGAGTTGATCTTTTTGCTCTGATACCGGCCTGCTCCTGCAGCGAGGTCGGCAGCGATGCCCATGATGAGATAACCCAGCGCCATGGCCCAGTGCATACCGGTCACGAACCAGATGATGCACATAATCACGCCCAGAATCGTCGCTGCCCAACGCTTTTGAACCTTGGCCATCATCAGCAGATACACGGGTCCGCAGAGCAATGCGCTGCCCACCGGCATATAGAAGGTCAGTACGGGATTGGGGGCAAAGAATATGCCGCCTACGAGGGCAAACACAAGAAACAGTGCCGAGAAAATTCCCACTGTCACAAGGTCCTTCACGGTCAGTCCCTTTTTTACGGATGATTGATTCATAACGATTTCTCCTTTACGATAGGCAGACAGATTGACTTTCCGCCTGCTATTTGATATAATTTAGTTAGAGGATGCTAACCGCAAACAATTATACAAGAAGCCATAGGCAAGTGCAACGGCTCTCGCATTGGTTTGGCTAATCGTTGCATATAAAAGCCCAATCGTTTCAAGGAGTAACCATGAACAGTGAAATTCTCAAAAAATATAATACGCTCTTAACGGAAAGCAGTTTCACTCCAATCCCGAACTGTGAGCAGTTCAGTCCGGCGGGAAGCAGCTGGCAGCTATCTCCGGAGCTTGGCGGCGGTCACTACTGGTTGTATGCGCAAAAGGATTTATTCGATATAAAGATCCACGATTTCTATTTTCACGACGACTTCGTCCTGAATTTTGATATCCCGGAAGGCATCAGCATTACGAGATACGATTCCATTTCCGGCGAGGAACTGAATCCGTACCGACGTCTGTCCGCCGGAAGTATTCAGACCATTGTCGGCGGGAAACAGAATTACAAAGCGATCATCCATAAGCGCATCCCCATTCATTCCGTTGGGATCGAGGTATTTCCTGCGTATTATGAGGATTACCTGAAAAAGCAGTATCCGGATGCATACTTTGATTTACCCGCTGCATTTCAGTGCGTCGATCAGGCAACAGACTTTCCGGCCATGTCCAAGCTGCTGTTTGAGATAGAGAACTACCGGGGGGAAGGTGTGGCGGCGTCACTTTTCTATGAGGCAAAGGTCACGGAAGCCGTTGCCCTCGTTGTGGACAATCAGAAAAAGCAGACGGCAAAAAATGCACACCCGCTTTCAAAAGAGGATATTGCGGGGCTTCGTGATGTAATAAGCTACATTGCAGATCATTACACCTATGACATCCCTCTGGAACGCCTTGCAAGCATCGCCTGCATGAGCGCAAGCAAGCTCAAAACCTGCTTTAAGCGGCACACCGGATGCACTGTCACGGAATATATCCAAGGGCGGCGCATGAGCCAGGCGGAGCACCTGCTGATTGACACCGATTTCACCATGGGTCAGATCGCCCAGATGATCGGTTATTCCACCTCCAGCCGATTTGCAGAACTCTTCAAGAAAAACACAGGGATACTGCCGATTGAATATCGGAAAATAGCCCGGAAAGACCAATGAGCGGATAGATCGCTCTAACAAACAAAAAGCCCATCGAAGAGAAAATTCTCTCCTCGATGGGCTTTTAGCTTGCTTATTCAGGATACTCCCTCACAGGTAGGACACGGCAAAAGGAAAATGTGACGGTCTTAGGGCAAAAAAATAACGCCCTCCACGGAAATGAATCCGCAGAGGGCGTATGCAAAGGTTACTTATTCGGAATCTTCAGCTTCATGCCGCTGTAGATGACATTGCTCTTCAGCCCGTTCAAACTGACGATTTCCTTATATCGGCTGCCGTTGCCGAGATACTTCTTGGCGATTGCCCAGAGGGTGTCACCATGCACCACGGTGTGGATGCGGTAATCCTCGGAGGGTTTCGTGCCTGCCACGGTAAGTGCCGAGGTTTTGACCGGCGACATGATGGCGTACCTGCCGGATTCATCCTTGTTGATGACGGCACGGTCGCCGCTGACCTCGACCACATACCAGCGGAGCTTCTTCACCCAGCCGGGAATGGCTTTGCCGTTATAGTAGGTGCTGCCCGTGATGGTCACGAGGTCACCAACCTTGATAGACCCGGTGGGCTTGGCGGGTTCGGCAGGCTTTACATCACCGCCGAGAGCTGCCGTGACCTTCTCGGCAAGGTCGCCCATGCGGGAATACATCCAGTTGCCGGGGCAGGACTTGTTGGCGAACCACCTGTGGACGGTCAACACCATCTCGTCGGATTTCGGCGTGTAGTTCAGCGTTTTCGTTTTGTCTCCAAGCCAGAGTAGCTTGGTTTTGCCGTTGCGCTTGCAGATGTCGGTGCAAAGCTCGATGAGCCGCTGGTACACCACATCCTTGAACGCATACGGCTCGGTGTTGTCGCTGGCGCACTCAATGGTGACGGCTCTCTGGTCGTTGGCTGCGGAGGAGGAACACCAGGAGCGGTTCTTCTCTTCCACATACATCCCGACCCTTCCGTCTACACCGATGCCGTAGTTGCAGCTGGCCTGTCTGGAAGTTGGCAGAAAGATATTGCCCAGCGTCTCCACCGAGCACTGACCCACCACACAGTGAGGCGTGATGCGGTCAATGCTGTGGGTACGCTGCCCGGAGTGGTTCGGGCTGAGTTTGGTGTAGGACACCAGCGGGCTATTCGTATAAGCCATATTATTCATCCTCCTTTTCCGCACGGTCATGAAGCTGCTCCAGCACGGATTTCAGCTTCTGCGGAACAGGCAGTCCCAGGTATGCGGCGTTTTCCAACAGGGACACGCCCTCGTTCGACAGGTAGAAGAAAATGACGGCGGTACGCATCACCGAGCCGCTGCCGATGACACGGGTGTCGAGAATATGCCCGATGCCGACCAGAGCGAAGATGAGCACCTTTTTGAAAATGCCCTTGAAACCGACTTCGCTGGACAGCTTCTTATCCACCACAGCGCACATGATGCCGGTGATGTAGTCGATGACTACGAAAGCCAGAAGCGCGTAAAGCAAGCCGTCACATCCTCCCAAGAACCATCCGAGCCAGCCGCCGATACCGGCGAACACCACCTGAATGGTCGTCCAGAATTCTTTCATGTTGTTTGTCCTCCTTTGAAATTAAAAATGGGTATGAAAAAAGTGACGCCGGAGCGTCACGCTTTTCCGATAGCATAGATTGATACTTTGTAGGTTGCCGATGGTACCGTATTTGGTCTTACGGCAAATATCTTTCCGGGGTTGATTGTTGTAGACCAGCTACTTGAACTGCCTCGCTCCACAAACATGGCGTAATTGCTGTTCTCCGTGGAGATATGGACATGAGGAATTTCCGCGAAGGTAAATGGAAAATTAGGGAGCGCAATTGCGCCACTCTCATAGAGCACGCCCCATGCCGTCGAAATGGCGGTCGTAAAGGAATACTGACCCCAACATTCCGCTGTACCGCTTTTCCATTTACGGTAATTCCAGATGCCGCTTGTCCCTTGCTGAATGACAAAATCTGCGAGGGGTGAGCCATCAACACGCATATCCCCGGCAACATCCAGCATGGCTTGTGGCTCCGGCGTGTTGATGCCGACCTTCTTTTTCCGAAGCGCAATGAGCGGTGTACCCTGCGGGACAGTAAAATACAGATCCAGACTGCTCAAAGAATAGAGCTTGTCTTGGATCTGCAAATGGAAGTCGTAGGAACTGTTGGCATTCAGATTGCACAGTTCCAAATTGGAGTAACTGAAAGAGGTTCCGCTTTTTGTCGTGCCGGAATAGATGCTGGTGTAGCTGCCGTAGCTGCTCTCACTGGTTTTCTTGTACCGATACCGCACATAAACCACGCTGTTTTTCTGCGTCCCGTCAACGGTCACAGCGGAAATAGAACCGCTGAATTTGAGCTGCATTTCCGCTTCAATGTCGTTGGTTCGTCGGAGCGTCACCGAGGATATCTTCGGCTTGGTGTACGGAATGACTGTCACCGTCCGTGAAGTTTCGGAGGTGTAGCCGCGGGAGTCCGTGACCGAGAGCGTGACCGTCACACTGCCGGACTTGGCGATCTTTCCGACCGTAATTGCAGCACCGGCCGAATTGGATGCGGATAAACCGTTGCAGGAAGCGGTGTAGTTGGAAATGCTGGCACCGTTCTTCGCAGTCGCTGTTCCCGGTGTAACTTTGAGAGTCGAGTAGTCCTGTACGAACAGCTGATCGTTGCCCGTGAGGTTCTTTGTGGTCGTGTAGCTGTCGGCATAAGTGAATCCGCTTATGGTCGGAGCAGAATTGGTTGCCGTGGTCAGTACAGTGGCGGTCTTGCTTGAGGTGCTGCCGATCTGCGTAGACCCGCTGTAAGACGAAACCGCAAAGGTACCTGTGAACGACTTGATGGATGCCATAGCGTTCAACAGCGTTGTTCTCTGCGCCGATGTCAGCGTGACTGTGCGGTTCGCAGTGCCCTTCGACCAGGAAAGCCCGGAAATAGTCAAGATGGTCGTGCTGCCGTTTTTGAGCACCAGCGTATTGGTGTAGGAGGCTTCGTACACGGTCACATTGATGGTAATGGAAACCGTGGCATTGTCCGCCGTCACCGTGTTGACACTATTCACCACAGCACCGCCCAGCGTCTTGACCGTGGAACTGCCGGAAGTGCCGTAGACATGGTTGTACTGCCGCCTTGCTCTGACCCTCACCGTATAGCTCGTGTTCGGCGAAAGCGAGGACAATGTTACGCTGGCGCTGGTGGATGCCGTCGTTGAGAACTGCGTCCAGCTGGAGCCACCGTTTACGCTGTACTGCCAGATGTCCGCCGTTGCCGAAGAGGAAGCAGAAATCTTGAAGCCGTTAGCGGTGATGTTCGAAGTGCTGAAGGTTACGGTCGGCGCATTGCGGTCAATGGTAGTCAGCGTCATGCTGCCGCCGTATTCCTGTGAACCGTAGATATAAACACGGGTCGAGAATCCGACCGCAATCGTTTTGCTGCCGTTGCTGTTGTGAGCCACAGTAATCGTGCCACTGACAGAACCTTTCTTTGCCGGGAAAACACGGTCATCCCAATAGGTACGGTCCTTTGAGTATACGGTCGTACCGTTGATCGTTACAGTTGTCGTGTCAACGGTGTAGTAAGTGGATGCGCCACCGGTAGAGGTCAGCGTCCAGGAAAGTGTCGAGCTGTTACCGACCACATTCACGCTTTCTGAAATGTCCAGTTGAAGATAGCGCCCATCGTATGCCGCGCTTTTCCAAGTTGCCATAGCTTTCCCTCCTTAATCCAGAATGACGATGTTCAGCCCTTCGGACGCCGTCGGCATCGGGACAAACTTCGTTTTACCCACGGTCAGTTCGCCGTCCACCGTGGTTTTCTTGGTCTGCGTTTCGTCCTTGTTCAGGGTGAAGATCACCTCGTCGTTGTAGTAACCGGCGAACTCCGTGTTCGTGATGACCGTCCGCTGAGACGATGCGCTGTTGGATACCTCAATACCGCGCTTATCGATCTTGACCTCCTGCGTGTAGATCTCGTTGGGAGCGGGCGTCCACTTGCGGGGAATCGCTCCTTCGGAGATCATGATGTCGGCGAGATAAATGGACGCATCCCGACAGTAGCAGTAAATACGCAGCGTGGGGTCGGTCACATCCGTGAGCGTTACGGAGTAATCCGTCCAGTCAAACGCCGTGCTCTTATTGAACAGGTACCTGGTTTTGTTCCCGTTGTAGGTCACATAGAAATACCCGGACATGGTCGAGGTTTTCTTTGCCCGGACCGAGATCGTATAAGTGCCGGGAACCACCCCTCGGATGTACTGCGACAACGAGGAGTATGCGCCCAGCACAAAGCAGGAGTCGGAAATGGTGTTGTTCTGGGTATCGGTGGAGGTATCTGTTTTTACCGTACCGGAGTAGCTCCAATCATCCGTGATGCCGTTCAGTCCGGAAGAGTTCTGCACATAGTTGATGCCGCCGATGTACTGCTCCTGCATGGTGACGGACAGTCCATCCACCGTGTGTTCCAATTCCGAAACACGTCTTTCGGAGTTCAGCACCCGTTCCTCCAGGACGCCCTGGTAGGGTCGCCACATAGCTGTTCAGCCCGTCGATGGTCTGCTGAAACTGTGCGTCCTTCTCGGTCAGAATGGAAATGGTGGTGCGGATCGTTTCAATGTCGTTCTGCACCACCCATTCGTTCCCGTCCCATATTTTCGTTTCCGGCGGGGTCACAGAGGTGTCCACCCAGAGCTGCCCCTCATAGGGGTTCTCCGGCGGCGTGTCCGAGGTGACCACATCGCAGAGACTGATAATCGTGAACTGTGCCGATGCGATCATCTCACCACCTCCTCAAAGCGCCACAACGACCATAAAAGTTGCCTTGGTATCCACATCGGTGCTGGACACCGACAGGGTCTTGCCGGTCTTGCTGCCGTTGGTACCCCAAGAGGTATCGACAACACCGTCTTTGTTGTACTTCGTCCAGATGTAACTGCCGTTTCCGGCTACGTCGACCTCGGAGCCCGCCTGGTAGCAGACGGCGGTCAGCACAGTCGTACCCTGGCCGTTCTTGAACACATCGCCGCCCGTGGAGGTGACGATGATCTGCAGTGGGTCGGAGTTGTCGATGAAGGTCGCCACATCGAAAAACTTCGTGTTATAAGAAGCGGATGCGGAGTCTGTGTCCTGGGCACAGCACTTGAACACAGCGTAGCTGTCCACCGCTGCGGCGTAGACCGTGAGGGTATTGGTGGCCGTGCCGGTGTATTTGTCGGCGGTATCCGAGAGCTTGCGCCAGCCGATACCGAAGTCCGCGTCATAGCCGGTGGAAGAAGTAGCGGTGACGGAAGTGTCCATGACCGCCCACTTGTAGCTGACCTTGGTGGTGTCCACCGTTGAGCCACGCCACAGCTCGGCCTTGGCGGCCAGACTGGCGACCTCCTCGTTCTTGAACACATTTCCGTTGGGTGTGGTGACCAGCAGGTCAACGATGCCGGAACCGTTGACCACACGGGAGAAGGAAATGGTCAGCGGATGGGTCAGCGACAGACCGGTGCTTTCGTCCTTGTAAGTGATGACACAGCGATAGTCGATGCCGGGCAGCTCCGCCATGACATTGGCCTTGACCGTGAGGATGTGGCTCTTGGCACCACTGAGGGCGTAGTTTGTACCTGCGGTAATGGCGGTGTTGCTGTCGCCCACATACCACTTGACCGAGGTGACATTGGCGGTGGCGATCTGGTCGGCGGTGGTGCCGATGACATACAGGCTGGGCGTCAGAACGAGGTTCTTCGTTTTCCAGTCCGGGGTATAACTGCCGTTGTCGGGGTTATACATCTGAGTCTTGGCGAGGTTTGAGCCGATGTACCCCGTCAGCGTCAGTGCGTCATTGTAGTCGATGATGGTAAACTGGCCTTGTGCTTTGCTCATGTGAGAAGCCTCCTTTGAAGTTGTTGTATCTGAACCGGACACTGTGCCGGTTTCTGTTGTGGGTTCTGCGGTTGCCATAGTAAATTCCTCCGTTATAACAGGCTCTGCCTGGTCGTGGTGTCGATGAGGTCACAATAAAAAGTGGCGCGGACTTTGACATCCGCACCGGTGATGACCACGGACTTTGCGCCGCCGAAATGCTGCTCGTTCCAGACCTTGTCCGTTTCGGGATCTTCGGACACCCTTGTCCAGACAAACTGGTTGGCATCCAGCGTGTCGGTGATATCCTTATCCCAGGAATACACCACCGCCGAAAGCAGCGTCTTGACATTGCCGTTTTTGAAAATGTTGCCGTTGGATGAGGTGATGACCAGTCGGAGCATTTTCTGCTCCTCGATGGTAGTAATGCGGTCGCTGACCTCGGTGACCTCCTTGCTGGTGGCGTAGGCTCGAAGCACAACCTCGCCGCTCTCCAAGTCCCACCAGGACGAGCCGTCCTGAGACTGGATAACACCCGCCTTGATAATATTCGCCACCAAGGAGCCGGAGGTGATGAAGTCCGCTACGATCTGACCGTCTGCCGTGATGGCGGTTTCATAGGGTCCGTTGTAGCCGTTATGGGAAAACCCCAAGCCGCCTACATTCCACCGCCAGACATTCACGGCTTCGTCAATAGATGGAGCGTCCAGAATGAGCAGTTCATAGGGCTGTCCGTTTTCCTCGGTGGTATGGATGACCACATAGCCGCCGCTCTGCCCGGTGATAAGCCCGGTGGCTTTACCGATGGCGGTTTGAAGCAGCTTTGGAAAGCGTCCCACCGTGGACTCCACCTTGTCGACCGTGGACTGCACCTCGGAAATGGTGGTGATCATACTGGACTTGCTCTGACCGAGGGAAATGCTCACATACCGTTCGGCAAGAGTGTCGTATACGGTTTCGATGACCATAGCCGACACGCTGACACCCAGAAGCGAGTGCCGGATGGTGACGGTATCGCAGAGGTTGACCCGCTCCAGGAGTGCCGAATACTCCGGTTGTTTCCAGAGCGGCTCAAAGGACACCTTCACCGTGGGGATGGTCGCTCCCAGCGGATTGGCTTTGATGTAGCTGTTGGCTTTCGCTCGGAGGGCATCCTCGGTCACAACTCCGTCAAATTGGTCGGAGAAATCCATGATGAGCGTTTTTGCCCGGACGATCTCCGAGGTCACAATGGGGAGCGTTACCTCCGGCAGCGTGACCACCGTTTCGGTGTCCGAGCCTTCCGGGGTGTACACGGCATACGGGAGAAGTGCGGTATACACACCGCTGTTGTCCTCGTCCTGCTCCAGGGCGGTGAGGTTCTTGCCGTATTCAATGATTACGCCGGTCTTCTGCCCACGGTGCGAATGGAACTTCACCGTGAAGTTGTCCCATTCAAACTCGCCGTGCCATTTGGAGAGCATGGAACCTTCCGTACCTCCGAGGCAGGCACGGACGCTTTTCGGCTGCGTGACGGAAAACGCCTTTGCATCCGAATAGTCCGTCCAACCCGTGAAGCGTGTATCTCTCGACAGAAGCTGCGAGAGGATGCGCTGCGGTGAGCGATTCTCCGTCGAAAACGGAAGCACCGGCACATTGGCGAGATCGTAGGAAATGTGCTGCCCGTAGATGGCGACGATGCCGTTCAACGGCTTCGTGATGCGATAGATGCGGAATGCCTGGTCTGCGGCGGTGTCGTTAGGTTTTGCCTTGACGATGCACTCCTTGGTGATAAGCCCGTAGTGCTGACCGCTCACGGGATATTTCAGCAGACATTCAAACACACCGTTTCGCTCCTCGGTCACCTCACAGGAGACGGTATCCGTCAGCACGCCAATGCCGAAGGTGGAAAAATCCGTGACGTTGGGTGGGTATAGAACTGGAATCACGAACGTCACCTCCTTCCGGGCATAAAAATACCACCGGGGATTTCTCCCTGGTGGTTGAATGAAAATGAGTTACTTGTAGATTGACAAATAGGAATTTTCAAATTAGTCTTTGCAAATAACCTTTGAACCTTCACCATCAATTACA
>OGLI01001896.1_pt1 | contig 11619 bp, 8 predicted proteins | sample 1572661 | NCBI WGS metagenome assembly OGLI01 (sample SAMEA2581901, study PRJEB24529) | metagenome | biome: Human gut stool | place: China | collected 2011 | reverse complement strand
CCAACTACGAGCTGCACAAGGGCCTGTGGAGCGGCCACAACGACCACAACTATTTTGAAATTGCCCACACCATGCGCCGGCTGCAGGGACTGTGCCACGACACCCGGCTGTATCTCTTCTCGGATAACCACGACGTGGAGCGCCTGCCCAACAAGCTGCGCAACCGGGAGCACATCCGGCACATCGCCATTCTGGTGTACAGCCTGTGGGGCATCCCGTCCATCTACTACGGCTCAGAGTTCGGTATCGAGGGCAAAAAGGAGTGGGGCAGCGACTGGCCGCTGCGCCCCTGTCTGGAGCTCAGTGACTACGCTGATGCAGAACGTACAAATCCTGTTACCAGTGTATACAAAGCGCTGGGGAAATGCAAGGCTGAATTGCCGGAAATGACCTACGGCGAAGTAAAGGAATTGCAGCTCACCACCCAGTGCTACGCCTTTGCCCGGGTATTGGACGGCAAGGCCGTGGTAGCAGTGCTGAACAACGGCGATACCCCCGCACAGCTGGAGTTCCAGCTGCCGGTGGAAACCGCCAAGGTCACCGACCTGCTGGCGGACACCGTGGGCGCGCAGGAGGTGCTGGTCTCCACCGAGTGGAACCGCATGAAGGTGCAGCTGCCCTCCAATTACGCCACCTTGCTGAGATTGGAATAACCTTGCACATTTTGCCGCGTTTTGCTACAATAAGGAGAGAAAAGTCGTTTTACGGAAAGGAAGCCTGACCCCCTATGAATGCAGCACAGCGCAGAGAACGCATCCTGACCCGGCTGAACAGCGCCGGTGCCCCCTTAAGCGCCAGCACGCTGGCGGCAGAACTGGGGGTGTCGCGGCAGATCGTGGTAGGGGATGTGGCGCTGCTGCGCGCCGGTGGGGCGCAGATCGATGCCACCCCCCGGGGCTACCAGCTGCACCCGGCGGAGAAGGGCTATACCGGCATTCTGGCCTGTGTGCACCGCACGCAGGAGGAGATGCGCCGGGAGCTGTACACTGTGGTGGATCAGGGCGGCACGGTGGTGGATGTGGCAGTGGAAAACAGCCTGTACGGCGAGATCCGTGCCACCTTGAACCTGTGCAACCGGTACGACGTGGACAACTTTATCCGTCAGGCAGCGGATGCACCCGAAAGCCTTTTGAGCCGCATGACCGGCGGTGTGCACCTGCACACCCTGCGCTGCCCGGACAAGGACACCTTTGCCCGCATCCGCGATGCTTTGGAGCAGCAGGGGCTTTTGTATCGCAAGGAGTAACGCCGCTCCGCTTATACCCAGTATAAAAAGGGCTGCGGGGCTTGTCTATCCGCAAAACCGGAAAAATGTTGGAAAATCAACAAAAATGCAAAAGAGGTGGGTTTTCTGGATATCCGCATTGAAAAGACCGAGCGCGCCATCAAGCAGGCCTTTATGGAGCTGCGCCGCGAAAAGCCGGTGGAAAAGATCCGTGTCAAGGAGCTGTGCGACCGTGCCTGCATCAATAAATCCACATTCTACGCCCATTATCAGGATATCTATGCGCTGGCCAACGCCATGGAGGACGAGATGGTGCACGCGGTGGTGGAAAGCCTGCCCCGCCTGACCGCCAGCGATGTGAGTGAGCGCACCGAGTGGCTTGCGCGGGAGATGTTCCGCGCCTTCACCGCGCATCAGGCCGAGATCAGCGTGCTCTTCTCCGGCTCCCGGCAGGGGCTGTTCATCAACCGGGTGGAACAGGCCATGTGCCAGTGCATCGCCCAGACCGACCCCACCTTTGAGACGGACGTAGTGCGCAAGGTGGTGCTTTCCTTCTGCGTGCAGGGGTGCTACTACACCTTTACCACCTACTGCGGCCAGATGGACGAAAAGCGCCTTGTGACGCTGCTTGCCTCCATCGCCCGCGCCGCGCAGCGGATACGGATGTAACGCGGGACGATCAAAAATGGCCGCCGCTTGTGTTTTGGCCATCTTTAAAGGAATAATTATTTTTACTTCGGGATAGCGGAGCGTCTGCGGACGCTCCGCTATCCCATTTTCACAGGGCAGGGACGTAACCGAAAACGGCAGTTGCGCCCCGCCCATAAAAAATACAAAGTCGGGCAGTCTGCGGGCTGTCCGGTTTTTTGTTTTACGGGGGACACACACCTTGACAAAACCACCAAAAAATAAGACGAAAATTCGTCATCTGCACTTTTTTACCAGATTTTTCAAGAAAGAGTTTACACTATGCCGGAAACGGTGGTATTATATAAAATAGTATGGTATGGGGTAAAATGCGCCTGCGTACTCCGGGAGGGTATGGGATGAAGGACAAGATCTCGCGCCGCAGCTTTCTGGCGGCGGCTGCGGTCTCGGCAGCGGCACCGAGGCCGAGATCAACGGCGCAGTCACCTTTTTAAAGTGGTTCACCGAACCGCAGAATAATATCGCTTTCGCGGTGGAGTCGGGCTATCTGCCGGTGACCACCGCCGCCAACGACATGGACGCCATCCGCGCAAGCGGGCTGGAACTGACCGACGACTATTTTGAGGCGTGGTATCAGGCCACCCTTGCGCAGTTACAGCAGTACGAGGGCTGACCGCCCGCAAAAAAGACGGAAAGGAGGCAGGGCGATGTTTGACGCATGGAAACAGCGCCAGCGGCAGCGCTTGGAAAACAGACCGGAAAGAACCGTGTTCTACAATATTTTTGCCACCATGATGCTGGTGCTGGCGGTGGAGCTGCTGATGGCGGTCGCCAGCATCCTTGCCATCAACGTGACCGGGCAGCTGGACGAAAACGCCAAGGATCTGCTTACCATGCGGGTGCGCAACCGCGCCAGCTATGTGCAGGAGATCCTGCGGAACGCGGAGGATCTGGAGCAGCTGAGCGAGCAGATCACCGCCACCACCCAGCAGCTGCTAAAAAGCGGCGATATCTCGCTGGACACGCTGGATAACAGCAGCGAACAGAGCGATGCCCTGCTGGTAGCCCTTGCCCCGCAGCTTCTGGACACCCTGCGCACAAAGCAGGTGACCGGCATCTTTCTCATCCTGAACACCCACGATCTGGACACCTGCGAGGTGGGCAAAAAAATGCCCGGCATCTACCTGCGGGATATGGACCCGGACGCCCGCCCTTCGGAGCGCAACAGCGACCTTTTGCTGGAACGCGCCAGCGCCACAGTGGTAAAAGAGCTGGCCATCGGCACGGATAAGGGCTGGCAGCCCGCTTTCCCCTATCAGGGAGATACCAAGGGCGGCATCCTGCGCACGGTGTTTCAGACCGCGTATAAGGGCGATGCCGGCCTTTCGGCGGAAAGCTATGGCCGCTGGACCACCAACTCCTACTGTCTGGCCGGGGACGACCGGCACGCCATTGCCTACTCCATGCCGCTGATCCTGCCGGACGGCACGGTATACGGCGTGGTGGGCGTGGAACTGCTCACGGACTATCTGCAAACAAAACTGCCCTTCACCGAGCTGGACGAGGACAAGGCAGGCACCTATTTTATCGTGACCACTACCGATGATGCGCTGACGGACGGCGTGCTCACCCTGCGCAAGACCGTGACCTCCGGCGAGGACCTGGTAACGGCAGATGCACCGCTGGGCGTTTTGAACTGCCGCAGCAACGGCAACGGCGGCAACTGGGTGGAGCTGAACGATAAGCGCTATTATATGGTGCTGGAGCCGCTGCAGGTGTATAACCGCAACGCGCCCTTTGCCGCCGAAAAGTGGTTTCTGGCGGGTACCATGGAACAGTCGGTGCTGCTGGCTTTTTCCAGCCGGGTGCGCGAGGTGCTGCTGACCACCATAGCGATCACGCTGGTGCTGAGCGTTTTGGGCAGCCTGCTGGTCTCGGCACGGCTGGCCAGACCCATCAACCGTTTGTACCGCGAGGTGATAGACGCGCAGGAGAAAAAGACCTTCCCCCGCCTGTCCCGCACCGCCATCCGGGAGGTGGATCGCTTTGCCGAGACCATTACCGAGCTGAACAAGGAGCTGGTGACCAACTCCACCAAGTTTTTGCGCATCATGGATATGGCCAGTGTGGAGATCGGCGGCTACGAGCTGCGCACCGACACCGGCAGCGTGTTTGTGACCGATAATTTCTTCTCCCTGCTGGGTAAGCCCGAGATGCAGGGCAAGCCGCTGAGCGTGCGCCGGTTCGAGGAGGTGCTCAAGGGCATCCGGGAAAAGAATCCCTGTGACCACACCGCCGAGGGGGACGAGCTGCTGACCATTCAGCAGCCGGACGGCGTGCGGTACATCATGCTGCGCAGCACCATCGAGGGGCACGCCAAGATCGGCCTTGCCGAGGACGTGACCGCCGCCGTGCTGGAGCGGAAGCGCATCGAGCACGAGCGCGATCACGATATTCTGACCGGGCTGTACAACCGGCAGGCCTTCAACCGGGTGTGCACCGAGCTGTTCGCCGCGCCGGAGCGCATGGGCGTAGCGGCGCTGATGATGATGGATCTGGATAACCTCAAGCACATCAACGATACCTACGGCCACGACTGGGGCGACCAGTACATCCGCCGCACCGGTCAGTGCCTGCGGGACAATACCCCCGCCGGGACGGTGTGCGCCCGCCTTTCCGGCGATGAGTTCCTTGTGCTGTTCCATGGCTACCGCAGCCGGGACGCAGTGCGGGAAAAGATCGACTGCCTGACCAATGCCATGCAGAAGAGCGTGGCGCTGCTGCCCAGCGGCAACGCTTTGCACATCAGCCTTTCCGGCGGCATTGCGTGGTACCCGGACGACGGGCAGGACTGGGAGACCTTAAAAAAATACGCCGACTTTGCCATGTATCAGGTCAAGCATTCGGAGAAGGGCCGGGTGGAGGAGTTCGACATCGGGGTGTACAACCGCGAAGCCTACGCCGAGCGCACCCGCAGGGAGTTCCGGCAGCTGCTCAGCAATGCGCAGGTGTTCTACTGCTTCCAGCCCATCTTCTCGGCGCGCAGCGGCAGGGTAGTCGCCTACGAGGCGCTGATGCGCTCCGACCTGCCCACCCTGCGCTCCCCGGCCACCATCATGAAGCTGGCGCGGGAGCAGGGGGCACTGTACGAGATCGAACGCATCACCTTTACCAAGGCGCTGGAGACCTTCGACAGCCTGTGCCGGGCGGGCAGCGTGTCCGGGGATGCCATGCTCTTTGTCAACTCCATCGCCAACACCTGCCTGTCGCATGAGGACGGCAAATATATAAACAGCCATTGGCACGAGCTGTGCCGCCGCATGGTCGTCGAGATCACCGAAGAGGAAGAAATCGACTACGAAGCACTGGAGAGAAAGCGCAATGCACCGGGCTTTTCCGGGATGTTTGCGCTGGACGATTACGGCAGCGGCTATTCCAACGAGAATACGCTATTGCAGCTTGCACCCCGGTTCGTCAAGGTGGATATTACCATCATCCGTGGCATCGACACCTCGCCGGACAAGCAGCAGATCCTGCGCAATGTGGTGGCTTACGCCCACCCCCGCAGCATGAAGATCGTTGCCGAGGGCGTGGAGACCGCCGCCGAGCTGCGCACGGTCATCGAGCTGGGCGCAGACCTTTTGCAGGGCTATTTTCTGGCACGCCCGGCCATTGTGCCGGGAGCAATCGCGCCGGAAGCAGCGGGGATCATCCAGGAGTTGCAGCGCCGGAAAAAAGACTGAAATATATGCCCTCCCGGGCGCTGCGGCGCTGGGAGGGCTTTTGCAACGGAGGTAGAAAAATATGGTACAGGTGGATCTCATCACCGGCTTTTTGGGCGCAGGCAAGACCACCTTTCTGCGCCGCTATGTGCGGTATCTGGTACAGCAGGGGCATAAGGTGTGCATTCTGGAAAACGACTTTGGCGCGGTGAACGTGGACGCCATGCTGGTGCAGGAGGTGCTGGGCCCCGGCTGCGATGTGGAGACCATCAGCGGCGGCTGCGACTGCGACACCCACCAGCGCCGGATGCGCACCAAACTCATCGCCATGGCCATGCGCGGCTTTGACCGGGTGGTGGTGGAGCCCAGCGGCATCTTTGATGTGGACGAGTTTTTCGATATCCTGCGGGACGACCCGCTGGACCGGTGGTATCAGCTGGGCAGCGTCATTGCCATTGTGGACGCCCTTCTGCCGGAAACGCTTTCGCCGCAGGCAGAGTACCTGCTGGCGTCCGAGACCATGAACGCGGGCTGCGTGCTGCTGAGCCGCGCCCAGCTGGCAGCGCCCGCCCAGTGCGATGCCGCCGCTGCCCACTTGGAGCGTGCACTGGAAGCCGCAAAATCTTCCCGCCGCTTTGCGCCGGGGGAGATCCTTGCCAAGGACTGGGACGCCCTGACCGATGCCGACCTTGCCGCCCTTGCCGCCTGCGGCTACCGGCAGGCCAGCTGCGAAAAGCTGCATTTTGACCAGCACGCGGCCTTTACCTCCCTTTGCTTTCTGGAACTGCACCTCACCCCACAGCAGCTGCAGACCGCCGCACAGCGGCTGTTCGCAGCGCCCGAGTGCGGGCAGGTGCTGCGGGTCAAGGGCTTTGCGCCCGCCCCGGCTGGCGGCTGGCTGGAGCTGAACGCCACCGCCGCCGGCTGCACCCTTGCGCCCATCCCGCAGGGGCAGGAGGTAGTCATCGTCATCGGTGAAGCACTGGATAAAGCTGCCATTGAAGCAAACCTGAAGGGGTGAAAGGCAGTTTTCCCCCATAACAAAACGCATTGTGGAAAAACAGGAGGGCACATCATGCAGGAAGTACGCGCAGCCGTTATCGGTACCGGGGTCATGGGGCGCAAGTATGCCCAGATGATCGCAGAAGGAAAAGCGGGGGCATTGCGCCTGACCGCCGTGGTCTGCCGCAGCGCCGGGGCGCAGCAGTGGGCAAAGGATACCCTGCCGGATACGGTGCGGGTGTGCCCCAGCGCCGAGGCGCTGTACGACCACACAGAAGAGTTTGACGCCGTGCTGGTGGTCACCCCGCACAAGACCCACCCGGCGCTGGTGATGCAGGCTTTTGCCCACGGCAAGCACGTTCTGTGCGACAAGCCCAGCGCAAACGCGCTGGCACCGGCACTGGAAATGAACCGCGCCGCCGAAAAAAGCGGCCTTGTGTTCGCCATGATGTTCCATCAGCGCCGCTACAAAAAGTATATGCGGCTTAAAAAATTACTGGATGATGGGGCATTGGGCGAGATCAAGCGGGTGCAGCTGGAAAACAGCCGCTACTTCCGCACATGGATGTACCATCGCTCCGGCAGCTGGCGTTCCAGCTGGGCAGGGGAGGGCGGCGGTGCGCTGCTCAATCAGGGCCAGCACATTCTGGACATCTGGCAGTGGCTGTTCGGGATGCCAACCAGTATTTATGCCGTGATACCATACGGTAAGTATAACGATTTCATGGTGGATGACGAGGCCACCCTGCTGATGGAGTACCCGCAGCAGCGCACCGCCACCTTTATCCTTTCCACCGGCGAGGGCAGCTACACCGAGCGGTTGGAGATCGTGGGCACCAAGGGCACCGCCCTGCTGGAAGAGGACACCCTCACCCTGCACACCTACACGCCAGACACCGAGACCTACCGCCGCACCGCCGATTGCACCGAGCGCCAGCAGCTTACCGAGACCACCACCACCGAGCAGTTTGCGCCGCAGGCAGAGCCTTACCCGGAGATGCTGGCAAACTTTGCGGATGCCATTTTGCACGGCACACCCCTGACCGCCCCCGGCGTGGAGGGCGTGCGGGCGCTGGAACTGACCGATGCCGCCTACCTGTCCGCATGGCTGGGGGAAAAGCTCACCCTGCCGCTGGACGCAGACCGCTTTGAACAGGAGCTGCAAAAGCATATTCAGGAGGAACAGGCAAATGGCTAAACTGCGGTTTATTGTAGTAGGCTCCGGCTGGCGGTCGCTGTTTTACTGGCGCATCGCGCAGGCGCTGCCGGAACGGTTCGAGCTGTGCGCCATGCTTTGCCGCACCGAGGAAAAGGCCGAAAAAATGCACCGGGAATACGGCGTGCCGGTAAGCACCTCGGCGGAGCAGTGCATTGCCCTGCACCCGGATTTCGTGGTGGTGGCAGTGAATAAAGCGTCCATCGCCGCCGTCAGCACCGAATGGCTTGCCCGGGGCTTTGCCGTGCTGTGCGAGACCCCGGCGGCGCTGGAGGAGGACGCATTGCGCGCCCTCTGGCAGCTGCACCGGCAGGGCGCAAAGCTGCAGGTTGCAGAACAGTACTGGCTGTACCCCACGCTGGCAAAACGGCTGGCGGCAGTGCGCAGCGGCGCACTGGGCACGCCGCAGTTTGCCCGGCTGTCGGTGGCGCACGGCTACCACGCGGTCAGCTTGGCGCGGCAGTTCCTGAACGCTGGGCAGCAGCCGGTGCGGGTGACCGGACGCAGCTGGACGGAAAGAATCATCGAAACGGATTCCCGCTGGGGTGCGGTGCATAACGGCGCACTGGTGGAAAAGACCTTGCAGCAGCACACGCTGGAATTTGCGGGCGGCGGCACGGCGTTTCTGGATTTTAATGGCGTGCAGTACCACTCCTATCTGCGCAGCACCCACACCAGTGTGCAGGGAGAGCGGGGCGAAGTGTTCGACGACACCCTGCGCTGTCTGGATGCCGCCGGGGAGCCGGTGTGCAGTCAACTGACCCCGCTGCCCGACCCGCTGGCAGCAACCGCCGCGCAGGCAGGGCTGAACGAGGACGAGACCGCCATCGCCTGTTTTCTGGACAGGATGCAGGGCTATCTTGCCGGCGGGGCAGAGGTGTACCCGCTGGCAGACGCCTTGCAGGACGCCTACCTTGCTTTGCTGATGGAGCGTTCCCTTGCCGCCCCCGGCCAGCCGGTGGAAAGCACCCCGCAGCCGTGGAATACAGAAGAAAGATAAAAAAGGCTCAGGAGCACCTGTCGGCGCTTCTGAGCCTCTTGATCTATAATGATTGGATCACATCAGGTCGATCAGTGCTTCCACCTCGTCCATGCGGGTAGCCCAGCTGGTGGCGATGCGCACCACGGTGTGGGTGTCGTCGAACTTTTCCCAGAAGCCGAACTTTGCCTTGCCTTCCAGCGCAGCCAGCTGGGTGTTTTCCAGCACAAGGAAGATCTGGTTGGTGGGGGAGTCCATAAAGAAGCGATAGCCCTTTGCCGCAAACCCGGCCTTCAGGCGGTTGGCGGTGGCAATGGCGTTTTTGCTGATGGAGAAATACAGGCCATCGGTGAACAGCACGTCGAACTGGATGCCCAGCAGCCGCCCCTTTGCCAGCAGTGCGCCCTGCTGCTTGACCATGGTCATAAAGTGCGCCGGTGCGCCGTGGGGGAACACCACAGCCTCGCCGCACAGCGCACCCACCTTGGTGCCGCCGATGTAGAACACATCGGTCAGCCGGGCAAGGTCGGCCAGCGTCACGTCCGTGCCCTCGGCAGCCAGACCATAGCCCAGCCGTGCACCATCGAGGAACAGCGGCATCTTGTACTCCTGACACACAGCGTGCAGGGCTTCCAGCTCCGCCTTGGTGTACAGGGTGCCGTACTCGGTGGGGTGAGAGATGTACACCATGCCGGGGAACACCATGTGGTCGTGGTTATCGTCGGCGTAGAAGGTGGCCACCAGTGCCCGCAGCTCGGCAGCGTCCAGCTTGCCGTTGTGCTGGGGCAGGGTGATGACCTTGTGGCCGGTATACTCGATGGCACCTGCCTCGTGCCCGGCTACATGGCCGGTGGCAGCAGCCACTACGCCCTGCCACCGCTGCAGCATGGACGCGATGACGATGGCGTTGCTCTGGGTGCCGCCGGAGATGAACTGCACATCGGCCTCCGGGCAGGCGCAGGCGGCGCGGATCTTCTCGCGGGCGCTGGCGCAGTAGGGGTCGGTGCCGTAGCCGGAGACCTTTTCAAAGTTGGTCTCGGTCAGCTTTTGCAGAATGGCGGGGTGTGCACCCTCGCAGTAGTCGTTTTCAAAATACAGCATGGCAAAACGCTCCTCTATATAATTGTAAGAAAACAGTACCTCTATTCTACATCGCCGCGAAAACCCTGTCAAATCCAAAACCGTGCACAGCGCACGCAAGGCACCGCAAAAACGCTTACAGGATACCCGGTGCGACACTATGTTGACCGGAACTACAGCCTACGACAGCTTTTTTTACGAAAGTATGATCCTTTCCAAAAAGATGAAAAGTTTTTCAAAAAAGTGCTTGACAATTTTGCTGCATCTGGTATAATAACTATCGTTCCCGGCGCTACGGCGCAGGAACACAACAGAATATGCGGATATGGCGGAATTGGCAGACGCGTTAGATTCAGGTTCTAATCGGGGCAACTCGGTGGAGGTTCAAGTCCTCTTATCCGCACCATCTTCTGAAAAGACCTTGTAGGCTTCAAAGTTTACAAGGTCTTTTGTTTTACTTTCTGGCAAAAAGATACTCGTCGAATTTCTTCGTTCTCTGCGAATAGTCCGGCGAGTGTTTTATTTTTGCTGAAAGGAACCCGCTATGGAAAAAATCAAAATGCAGCCGACCCGACCGGAAGATGCCCTGCTGACCGATGCCTTTGCTGACTTTTTGGAAAAGTGCAGAGCCAAGAATCTGTCTGAGAAAACGCTGAACATTTATACTGTACATTTCAAGTTCTTCAAAGAATATCTCAGCGACCCGGATAAAAAGGCTTCTGACATCACGTAGGATACCTTAGAGGGCTTTATCCTCTATCTTCAGAACCGGGGCTGTAACGACATCACCGTTCAGTCCTATATGCGGGGAGTACGCTGTTTCTGCTATTATCTGATGGAGGAAGGGTATCTCCAACGCTTCAAAATTAAACTTCCCAAAGCGGATAAGCGTATCAAGGAAACCTACACGGATGCCGAACTGAAGAAACTCCTCAAAAAGCCGAATGTAAAAACCTGCGCGTCCAACTATCTTCTGGCGACTGGAAACCGTATCTCTACGGTTCTGAGCCTTCAAATCAAAGACCTTGCTTTTGAGAATGAAACGATTCAACTGAACAAGTGTAAGAACCGCAAGGCTCAAATCGTGCCTATGGCTTCTTCCCTGAAAGTGATCCTGAAAGAATACCTGACCTACCGGAAAGGCTCCCCTGACGATTATGTATTCTGTAACTCGTATGGAGGAAAGGGTGATATTCGCTCCTATCAGGAAATGCTGGCGAAGTATATTCAGGTTGTTATCTTCATCGGTTACAATATAGTCCGTCAAGAGAAAATCTACTGTCACCCCCAGATAATTCGCCAGAGGAATCAGCTTGTCCAGCGTAATACAACGCTCACCACGTTCAATCTGACCTAAATAAGCGGTAGAGATACCCACTTTTTCCGAAAGCTTCTCTTGGGTAAGATTCAGACACAGCCGTTCTTCCTTAATACGTTTTCCCAGTCTGGTATAATCCATAAGCGCACTCCTCAATACAGCTATCAGCATAAGAAAATGATACATTTCGTCGGCATCAGTGGTAATATGCTGAAAGCTGTATTTTCGTAGGCTTATAATTGCTTTTCTTGCAAGGCTATGCTATTATGAGGGTAACATACAAAAGGAGGGCGAGTTTTATGAAGGTCGTTTTAAGCCGAAAAGGAATGGACAGCAGAGCGGGTGGCATCCCCAGCCCGATTTTACCGGACGGCACGCTTTTGTCCCTTCCTATTCCAAACGAAAAAAGCGGTGTCCCCCATGGAGATT
>OGLI01001893.1_pt1 | contig 11632 bp, 7 predicted proteins | sample 1572661 | NCBI WGS metagenome assembly OGLI01 (sample SAMEA2581901, study PRJEB24529) | metagenome | biome: Human gut stool | place: China | collected 2011 | reverse complement strand
GACAAAAGTGTGGATGTGGATATTTCAGCAGGCATTACCCTGCCGGACTGCAAAAGCATGTCGGTTGTTGAGGTGGAAAATATAAAGGTAGATGCCGATTTCAAAAAGAGTGTGATAGAGGCTTATTTTGGCGATAGTAGCGTATATTATCACGACATACCTCATTATACGAAAGAAGAGATATATCACAGCATGGAGGTTGTAAAAAATGAGATTGCCGGGTATCAGCAGGAAATTGATGCGGGACTTATCACAGAAGAGGGCGTCAGCAGGGTGATGAAAAGTGAAAATGATCTGCTGGAACAGTATGAAAAGGCAGAACCGTCTGCACTGGATACGCGTGAAAAAGCTACAGATTATACGGATTGTAATGAGTATATGGGATATATTGGTAATGTTTTCTGTGAGCTTAGATTTGGAATTGCTGAGGACGGCTCTCTTGAATATATTTCAGCACAGCCTCTTAAGGCAGGAAGTGAGGGGACATTATACGATGATAGTGAGTATGGCTATTACGGACCACCATCCTTTGCAGAGGAGAAAGGTGTAGAGGGATTTAACTTAGGCTCTATAGGTGGAGCTACTACATCTTCATATGATAATGAGTGTGCATTATCAAAAGACGAAGCTATAAAAAAGGCAGAAGAATTTCAAAATAAATTAGGCAGGGCTTCACAGGTATATATAGGAACATCAGACTACGAGTGGAGCGCAGGAGTGATAGAGGATGGTGATGATACTGTAAAAACTGATGATAAAGAGAGCGTCATAAAGGATACAGCCTGGGGATATATCATAGATTATGGCGAGGGTGTGGATGGCATAGCGTTTTGCAAGTCACTCGATTTCACCCGGAATATGGATATATGGGAGACACTCGATAACTATGATGATTTTATGCCATATGGCAGCAGTTCCTTTATTGTGACGGATCAGGGAGTGACGGAATTTACTGTTTCTTACCCGGTTGATATTGTAAATGAGTCAAAAAACGTAGAACTCTTGTCAATGGACACTATTAAAGAGATCATCAAGGATGACATGACAAAAAACTCAGATCAGTATGATTTTACACAAAATCACACTTACAACAATCTAAAGCTCGGATATATCCGTTTGAAGGATGCATCTGACAAGGATAAATGTACTTATGTTCCGGCATGGTGTCTGTCAAAACAGGACAAGGGCTACGACAGATATCCGGTGTATGTGAATGCGATAGACGGCACGATCATAAGGAGTGATGATCTAATATAAGATATTGTTATTGGCTGCAATAAAGTTTATACATGGAGTTACATTTTTAGATAATAGATCAGGTTCATATTTATTTGGAAAAGATGTGAAAAATATATGATTAACAGAAAGAAAAAATATATAAGTCGTTTGACACTTACCGCTGCAATTACCTCTATTTTATTTTCAGGATGTGGGGCGGCACAAAAGGAGCTTGCACAGACGGACAGAGCTTCCTACGAGAAAATATCATACCAGACAGTTACGGTACAGAGCGGTTCACTCACACCTCAGACTACCATCAGTCTGAGCGCGCAGGGCTATACCAGGTTTTCCTATGGTGCGACAAACACGGAGCTTACGCTCGAAAAGGTAAATGTGGCAGTGGGTGATCATGTGAAAAAGGGCGATATACTGGTGGCTTTTAAATCCGGGGAGATACAGAAAAAGATTGAGGACTACAGCGGGCAGATCAGTCAGAATAAGCTTCTGGCAGAGCACTACAGGGCTATTATGAAAATCGATGATACTCAGGATTATTCAAGCGATATTGCCCAGCTTGATAAGGATACAGAGGTTGCGCAGCTTTATCTTGATGAGGCAGAGGAAAAACTGTCGAGATATCAGATCACGGCATCCGAGGATGGCACGATCACAGCAATGAACAATTCGCTTTTGGCGGGAGTTTTTGAACCGGGCAGCAATCTTATAACAGAAATCAGCGGAAACGGCAATTACGAGGCTGACAGACCGGAAGGTTATGACTTTAATGTAGGTGATATATACACGGCAACAGCATCTGATATAGAGTTTGAACTTAAGGTAAAAGAGGTGGACGATAAAAAGGTTGTTTTTGAACCGGTATCGGACATGTCGGCAGTATCGGATGCACAGATATTTTCCATGGAAGTGACGCGCCCTGCTATAGAAAATGCTGTGTATGTGCAAAAGGACGCAGTACATGAGAAGGATGGCAGGTATTTTGTATACACACTGGATGAGAATGGATACAGACAGGCGGTATGGATAAGTGCCGGAGATCAGGTGGGAGACTACCGGATCATCACAGAAGGACTTAAAAGCGGGGATGAGGTGGTTTTGCAGTGAAGAACAGAAACCTTTTATCAATAAAAAAACTGGCAGTACTGGGGATATGTGTATCGTTTGTGGCAGGCGGCTGTGGAAAAATGACAGAAAGCAGCATACCAAAGCTTGAAGAACCTGTAGCGTTAAATGAAGCCTATAGACCTGTGGAATACGGTACGATCGGCTCTATGCAGGTGCTGATGGCTACTGCAGTTCCGAGGGATTACTGCAATTACTACAGTGCCAATGTAAATATTTCACAGATATATGTGGAGCCGGGAGATACAGTAAATGCGGGGGATGTGCTTGCAGTCTGTGATGTGGATGAGGCAAAAAAACAGTTGCAGGAATGTAAGGATGCGCTGGCGCATGAGAATGAGACATATGAGATATCCGCTCAGATCTCGGATACGCAGATCAAATTATGGGAGAGTCAGGCTGCGGATACGGACGAATTTTCAACAGAACAGATTGAGAAAAAAGAGAGCACAGAAGAGGATTACAATACGCAGATTGCCACAGAACAGGAAAATGAACGGTACGATAAGCAGCTTCACGAATACCGCGTGCAAAAGATCAATGAGCAGATGGCTTTATATCAGCAGATCGTTGATGATGGAACGCTTAAGGCAGCCCACAGCGGTCTTGTCACTTACACTAAGAAGCTGACAGGTGGAAGGTCTGCTGCGGCATACGAGAATATAGTTATTGTCTCTGATACGGATGACCTTGTGCTGGATATAAAAGATACAGCCATAAATGAGTACAAATACAGCGATTATGACAAGAAATATGTGATAGTCGATGGCGAAAAATATGATGTCACTGAGTCTCAATATACACCAGAGGTTTTGGTACTTTCGAAGATAAACAACCGCTATCCGGATGTGTGCGTGGAAAGCAGGGAAAAGCTGTTTCTTACGGCAGGACAGATGTATCCGGTATATTTTGAAAAGACAAAAGCAAATCAGGCACTTGTCGTGGGAAAAGATTCCATCTATAAGGATGGCGATACCAGATATGTCTATGTGAAAAATGATGAGGGCGGCCGCGAGAAACGCATCATAACAACAGGTGAGTATGATGAAAACTATACACAGGTCACAGAGGGCTTAAAAGAGGGGGAGCTGGTCTACTATAATTCTACAGATCAGGTTCCGACAAGGTACAGCAAATATACGGTAACAAGGTCTGACTTTGATATAGCAAACTACGGTGTGAGCTACAGCAGATCTGACGCAGGGACGATAACCGAAACCTGTGATTATGAAGGGCAGATCGTATCGGTCAATGTGAAGCAGGACGATACGGTAGAAAATGGGATGCTGCTTTACGTGGTGGATACCGGAGAGGGCAAAGCTGCCATAACAGAGGCAAAAAATGAGATCGACTCGGAGAATGAATCCTATGCGCACAAGATCGCAGATTACGATAAACAGGTAAAAGATTTATCTGAAGGTGGTAGCAGCGCAGAAGAAAATAACAAACAGGATGAAAAGCCGGATACAGCATATGAAGAGCAGCAGTTGAAATTGAACTTACAGCTGCTTGATCTGCAGAAAAAACTTGCCGGTGCAGACCACACCTATCAGCTTTCCCGGCTACAGTCAGCATATGACAGCATAAGCGCAGGAAATGACGGCAAAGGAAATATTTCAGTATATGCCAAAAATGACGGAAAAGTTTCAAAGGTGAGTGTCAAGGCAGGAGATAATGTGGAGGAAGGCTCAGATATCCTGCAGATAACCGGAAATTCCACGGACGTACTGCAGGTCCTGGTAAAGGATAGCAATAACTATAAAGTATATACGGACAATATAGCAGATGTGGGAGAGCGCGTATCACTTGAGCTGGACGGTACAACAATCTACGGAAACTGTATCGGTTTTGCCGGTTACGGCAGGCAAGCTCAAAGGGGATATATAAATCAGGATGATAAAGGTGTGCATATTACCGGAAACACAGATTCAGGATATGGAAATGCAGCATTTTATATAAAACTTGACAATGGAATACCGGATGATCTGACCAGGGCATCTGCTGTAAAGTTTTCTTATGTTTCTTTTAAAAAGGTGGTAGTGGTGCCGACTTCGATCATACACAAGCAGGTCAATCCGATGGACAAGGATGATATATCATACTATGTGTGGAAAATTGATGGGGACAGCGTGGTAAAGCAGCCGGTAATATTGAGCGATTATACATCAGGCAGCAATACACTTGTGCTTTACGGTATTGATGAGGGCGATGAAATATGTTTGGCTTCGTAATTAATAAATTAAAAAACAGAAAATGGTTAAATTTGTGTCTGCTTATGGGAGTGGCTTTGTTTATAGCACTTTTTGTGTGCCACTCTATGTTTGAAAAGGGTGCGGGAAATCAGATACTCGACAGACTTTTTACGGATCATGCCACACAGCAGAATGAGTTTCCTGCACAGATGAGCCGCGAGGGAACATATGCGGTGGCAGATTATCCTGATTCGCAGTCAGTACTTGATAAGCTGTCAGGATACGAGCAGAAGTGGACTGAATATGTGGATATAAACAAGGTTTCCTCACAGCAGCTTATCACACTCCCAGGAGGACGCGCGGATACAGAGTTTGGAGGACCTAACAATTATTTTACAATAGGATATCTGCCGGGACTTTCGGAGTACGCGGATGTTGTAAAATCTCAGACTGACACAGCCACATTCGAATGCAGTATAAGCGAAAAGACAATGGATCACTACGGACTTGTAGCAGGTGAAAAAATCTATTTACATGTACCTGATGGCAGTGGGAAAAAGGAAATTTCTTTCGTAATATCACAGATCTGCCGTGAAAAAGATATAAACAATCCATATTGGGCCAAGATGCTTTCGGATATGGGCGATGTGATATTTGTTTCGCAGGATGTTTTTGACGAAATGATGCAGTATTACAGTGAGGACAATATCAGCTACAGTGATTTCCTCATGTTGGATTACAGGCAGATCAACACGGAAAATGCCTCACTTTATGACGGGTATATGGAGCAGTTTAAGGATGCTGACAAGCTCTACAATGACAACATCCGTGATACGCTGGAGCGCTTTTTTACACAGCAGAAGACGATAAAGCTGATGATTTGGGCGTTGGAGCTGCCGTGTCTTGTGCTTTTGATTTTATTTATAAGAATGATATCTGTACAGATACTTTCGCTCGAGCAAAATGACATACTTGTTTTAAGAAGCCGCGGTGCGACAAAATTACAGGTATTTATTTTGTACTTACAGCAGTCGGGAATAATAGCGTTTGCGGGCTGTGTACTCGGAATAGTACTCGGATATATAATGTGCCGGGCTGCCGCATCTACAGACGGATTTTTAAGATTTACGGCAAAGGATATAAGCACTTACAAATTTGTATGGCAGATGCTTGTCTATGCGGTGGCAGCGGCAGTTATCATGGTGCTGTTTATCACAGTTCCGGTGTGGAAAAAATCAAAGGATGCCATATCAGAGCGCAGCAGGGAACGAATATCAAAGAAAAAGCCTCTTTGGGAGAAATGCTTTATAGACGTTATACTTTTGGCTCTGTCAGCATATCTGCTTTACAATTACAACAAGCAGAAGAGTACGCTTGCGATATCTGTTCTTGAGAACAGGAGCATAGATCCTGTCATGATACTGGACAATTCGCTTTTTATATTTGCAGCGGCACTTTTGTGCGTAAGACTTACCGGACTTATTATTCTGCTTGTGGACAGGCTCTTTAAAAAGCATTTTTCTCCGGCAATGTATGCATCATTTTTACAGCTAAAACGAACCAGATACAATCAGGGATTTCTGGCAGTATTTCTTATCATGACTGTGGCTGGTGGTATTTTTGACGCGAATATGGCGCGCACCATGAACAGCAATATGGAGCAGCGTATCGTCTACAATGTGGGCTGTGATGCGATATACAACGAGGATTTCAGACTCAGGATACAGTACAATAAAAATGGCTCTGTAAACTGGATGTATGACGAGCCTGATTTCGGTAAATACGAGGCGCTCAAAAATGAGGGCATCTGTGACGGTGTCACGCGTGTGCTTGAGGACGAGAGGGTAGACATTTCCGCAGGCAGTGGTTCGGTTTCTAATGCATATCTTATGGCGATAAACACAAAAGAATTCGGTGAGACTGCGAAATTGCAGAGTGGACAAAATGATGATATTAATGACGCTCACTGGTTCAATTACCTGAATGAGCTGGCAAAAGAGCCGGACGGAGTCATCATTTCGTCAAATCTGGCAAAAGATCTGGGACTTAAAGTTGGTGACAGCTTAAATTACTCAAGGTATGTACCGGAGGCTGTCGATGAAGATCAGATCTACGCATCCGAGAATGTAAAGGTATGTGCCATAGTAAAAGGTTTTCCGGGCTACGAGCGTTACACCTATGAGACAGATGCAGACAAAAATGTGACCGAGCAGGAGAAATACCTGATTGTTGCAAATTATGCTACGGTTGTGGAAAAGTTCGGCATGACACCGTACAGTGTGTGGATGAACCTGTCAAAAGGAAAAACGGTGGATGATATTGTGGGATATCTGGGCGGTGAGAACAGTGAAAATTCAGATAGTACAGCAGACAATTTAACAGACACTCAAAGTGAAAAAGTACAGAGTGAAATATACAGGAATATAACATCCGTGCAGCAGCTTATAGACGAGAATAAAAACTCAGCCACAGTGCAGATCACAAACGGTATGTTTACATTAAGTTTTATACTTTCACTGATAGTGTGCTCAGTAGGATTTTTGCTGTATTGGGTTATGACACTAAAACAGAGGGAGCTGCAGTTTGGTATATACCGCGCAATGGGAATGAGAATGAGAGAGGTAAAAGCAATGCTTTTAAACGAGCAGATATTTTTATCATTTCTGCCGCTTCTTGCGGGAGCAGGCATAGGTATAACTGCAACAGCGATGTTTGTAAGGCTCATATCGATCATATATCTGCCGCAGAAACACAATATCGGAGTAAATGTATATATTTATCCATCTGATATGCTGGAGCTTACAGGAGTACTTTTCGTGGCTGTAGCCGTATGCTATGTGGTTATCAGCAGACTGCTTAAGAGTATGAAGATAGCACAGGCACTAAGGCTTGGAGAAGATAGTTAGCAGATAAAAATGATTTTGTGGTAGTCGGTAGAAAGTTTTTATAGCATGGTAAATGAGGTCGTGACATATGGAAAATGCGATAATTGCTCAAAATATAAAAAGATATTTCAAGGCGGGAGATGGTACAACTGTCCACGCACTTGACGGAGTATCCATGGAGATAAAAAAAGGAACACTTGCCATCTTAAAAGGGCGTTCCGGCTCCGGAAAGACCACACTTCTTAATATCCTTAGTGCGCTTGATATGCCGACAGAGGGAAGTGTGCAGTTTCTGGATAAAAATCTCGAGCAGATGACCGAGAAAGACCGGGAAATGCTAAGGCGGTATGAGATGGGATTTGTATTCCAGTCTATAGCACTAATTCCCACGATGACGGCATATGAGAATGTGGAATTTGCCCTTAGACTTGCGAAAAATAAACGTCAGATACAAAAGAATTTGACTGAAATGGATAATGACATTGGAGATGCAAAAACCGATGTGATAAATGAGAATACGCATGACAGAGTATCAGAGCTGCTGGAGCGTGTCGGACTCTCAAAGCGCATGAACCATATGCCGGAACAACTATCGGGAGGTGAGCAGCAGAGAGTTGCGATAGCGCGCGCTGTGGTTCATCGCCCGAAGGTGGTCTTTGCGGATGAGCCGACAGGAGCACTTGATACCGCTTCTGGATTTGAAGTCATGCGATTGTTCCGTGAGTTGATAGACGATGAGGACATCACAATAGTTATGACCACGCATGATCCGAACCTGATGGAGCTGGGAGATGAAGTGTTTGAGCTTAGTGACGGCATAGTAATTTAAATTAAAAGGGAGAAAACCAGATGATAAACTGCGATGGACTGGTAAAAATATATGAGACAGACGATAAAAAGGTGATGGCACTGGAGGGGCTTGACCTGACGGTGGAAACAGGGGAGATGCTTGCGGTAATAGGAAAATCCGGCAGCGGAAAATCCACCCTTTTAAATATGATAGGAGGACTGGAAACACCAACGGCTGGAGTACTCACTATTGACGGAAAAGATATTTCCACATATTCAGAAGCTGAAATGGTGAGATACCGCAGGGACAAGGTGGGCTTTGTGTGGCAGAAAAGTGCCAAAAATCTGTTCCCATACCTGACTGTGCTGCAGAATGTCGAGGCAGTGATGATGTTTGAAAATTCCAGTAATTTAAAGTACGATGCTCATGATGAGAACAGCGGAAAACATGTAAATAGATGCAGGGACAATAACAAAAGCTATGCCCTTAAACTGTTAAATGCAGTGGGATTACAGGAGCATAAGGATAAGCTTCCGGCTCAGCTATCGGGAGGAGAGCAGCAACGCGCAGCGATAGCGGTGGCACTGGCAAATAAGCCGGACATACTGCTTGCGGATGAACCGACCGGATCTGTGGATACAAGGACTGCTGATACAATCTATGAGCTGTTTCATAAGCTGAACAAAGAGCTTGGTATAACCATCATCATAGTGACACACGATATGGCACTTGCAGGCCGTGTAGACCGCACAGTGCTTATATCTGACGGAAAGGTAAGCACGGAGAAATTGAAGAAACACCCTGCAATGGAATATACGGTATTGGACAAGGCACACAGGATAAAACTCACTGATGAGATGCTTGAGGCGGCGGGGATAGAGTCTAATAAGGTCAGGGTTGATGTGCAGGATGGAAGGCTTGTGATATCGCGGATTTAAGACATATTAATCAGCAACCATAGTCTTGAGATCCTTCTTAAAGTCTGTAATTCTATACTTTATAAAATTGATTATGCCATCCTGATTAAGATTATCCATAAATGCGTGAAATATCATTTATGTGCGAATTTATGTCATTTATGCAGATTTGATTGCAAATGAATTATAGATTGTATATTATTTATTATAGAGTAAGTTTAGAAAAGGAATACAGGATGATGTACAGAATTGGAATATGTGATGATGAAGAAGCGTGTAGAATAAAAATATCGGAAAGTATAAGAAATATAGCTTTAAAAAATGATATAGAAGTTAAAATTATCCAGTATGAGTCAGGAATTCAGGTTATGGATTGTGAGAAACCTGATATATTGATACTAGACATGGAGATGGAACACATAGATGGTCTGAAAGTCCGTGATTTGTTGGAACAGACGGACAATGAGGTACTGATTATTTTCTGTACTAGCCATGATGAAATAATGAGTAAAGCATATGGGCAAAATGTTACAGATTTTATTAAGAAGCCTGTGAAGGATGAGGAAATGGAAAAGAAATTGCTTCATGCGATAAATATTATTAATAGAAGAGTAAAATGGATTTTTCTAAATACTATAAGTGGACTGACAAAGTTTAAAATTTCAGATATAGTGTATGGTATTGCACAGGGAAGGTACTTAAAGATATACATGTTAGATGGGAGCGAATATTTTATTACAGATAAAGGTGTATCACAGCTTTATGAAATGTTGAAGGATATGAATTTTGCCAGAATAAGCAGGAGCGTTATAATTAATTTTGAAAATGTTAATACAATTGGAGATGAGATAATTATGACAGATGGGGTGAAGCTAAAGAGTAGTAGAAGAATGAAAAAACAAATACAAGAAGATTTTTTTAATTATATGTGTAAAGTGGCAAGGGTTGAAAGAGCAGATAGATGATTTTAGAATTAATATTATTTGAATGGCTGATATGTAAGCTGGAGATTGGTGATATCAAGTTAAAAAAATATTTTGCGTTTAAGCTCATAATGTTAATGCAGTTAGGTGAAATTATTGTTATCTTTATTCGACCGACACAAAGCATATGGTATACCATATTAGCGCTTCCGAGTGCTTTAATTGCTACAGGGATACTATTCAAAGAAACGATGTGGCGTAAATTAGCAGTGTTTTTGTTTGCATATGGATATATCGATGTAATAGAATATCCGATTAAAATTATAGTTGGCAGCAATAATGAGTTAGTGGTATACATAATTACTATTATTATAATTTGTCTTATTGGCAAAATAATAAATCAATTCAAAAAAGTGTCGTCCATGATAGCGCGTATTGATCCTATATATTTTATGGCTTCGTCCATGATAGAAATAATCAATATGGGAATAATTGTAATGACCGATGATATAATTTTACCTGGTCAGGATAGACTTAAAATTGTAATAAATGTATTAACAATGATTTCATTTGTTATGTTAGGAATATTTGGAATTGTTTTTATGTTTTTGGGTGCATATAAGAAGCAACTTGAGATAGATAATAAGATAAAACAAAACTATCTGATTATTCAAAAAGAACATTATAGTCAATTGTATTCTCATATGCGAGAAATACGGAAAATAAAACATGATATGAATGCTCATATAAATATATTGTATAATCTGTTAGATACAGAACAATATGATGAAGCTGTTAAGTATATATATGACATCAAAATGCATTATGATATAGGTAAAAAATTGGAATCATATTATGATAATGGAATAATTGATGCAATTATCTATTACTTTAATCAAAAAAATCCATTAATTAAGTTTATTTGTATGGGAAATTTTAGTGGCAGGAATGAAATTTCTGATTTAACAATTTGTACAATACTTTCAAATTGTATTTCAAATGCAGTTGAAGCATGTAGTAGATTACAGAAAAAAAAGAAAGAAATTATGATTAATATATCAAATGTGAAAAATTATATGGTCATTATGATAGAGAACCCTATTGAATGGGAAGTTGATATATCTAAGTTGGGGAGATATACATCAAAGGATGATAGATTATCACATGGATATGGGGTAAGTAATATAATAGATGAAGTCAGGCTGTGTGAAGGAAATTATAACTTTTGCGCAGATGATGGAAAGTTTAGTGTAAGTATTGCAATAAAAAAATAAATACCATTCGTTACAAAAAAAGTACCGTTCATTCTTAAGGTGTTGAAAACAAGTTAGAATAAGTGGTACTGTTTTTATATAAACGAAAATTATTGATTGAGTGTCAAACATGTACGGATTCGTGTCATTCATGTATTTATGGTTGAAGATATATGAATTATAGGATATAAAGAAATTAATAACAGTTGAAGTTAAGACAGATTGCAAACAGAGAGGTAGGTACACATGTATGAATATGAGTAAGGAAGAAAAAATAGTTATTGCGTCAGCTTTAATATGTCAAGTTTTAG
>OGLI01001892.1_pt1 | contig 11641 bp, 8 predicted proteins | sample 1572661 | NCBI WGS metagenome assembly OGLI01 (sample SAMEA2581901, study PRJEB24529) | metagenome | biome: Human gut stool | place: China | collected 2011 | reverse complement strand
TGCACCTCGCAGCTGCCGCCGGTCTGGCCCCACATACTGCTCACGGTCAGAATGCGGCCCTGCTTGCGGCGGATCATGCCGGGCAGTGCCAGCTGGCACAAGTGGAACGCGCCGCTCAGGTTCACGTCCAGCATCCGTTGCCACTCTTCCGGGGTGATGTCGGTAAACAGCTTCTGCTGCGCGATGCCGGCGTTGCACACCAGCACATCCACCCTGCCCATGGCCTGCTCCACTGCATGGAACGCCAGCTCACAGCTGGCGCGGCTGGCTACATCGCACTGGATGGCGATGCACCCGGGCAGCTGCTGTTCCAGCGCAGCGGCAGCGGCGGCGTTCTGGTGGTAGAGCACCGCCACCTGATACCCTGCTGCCGCAAAGGCGCGGGCAGCGGCAGCACCGATGCCCCGGTCGCCGCCGGAGATCAGCACCCGGCGCGCCGCAGCGGGTGCGGCAGGGGCAGGCCGCTCTTTTACAGGCTGCGGCGCAGGCGCTTCGGGCAGCTCCACCGCAGGCGGCTCTGCGGGCTTTTCCAGCGTGATCACCCGGGTGGGCTCGTCCACCGCAGGCGCTGCCGTTTTTCCCAGCGTCATGATGCGGGTAGGCTCGTCCGCGACCGGCTCCACCGGCGCTGCCGGCTTTGCGGCCGGTGCGGCAAGGGGCTCCGGTGCGCTTTCTTCCTCCGGCACCTGAAAGGTCAGTTCAAACTCGTCCTCGTACAAGAGTGTATCCCTCCTGTTCGGTATTCTCGGCCGGGCGCAGTGCCCGAACCGGAAAAACCCTGTGCCCATCCCCAGACAGTGCAGCGTTCCGTTTGTGTGTCCGGCAAAGGTCCGGTGCTTTGGCGTGCCTGCCTGCAATTGCGATGGGTTTCGACAAGATTCCATTGAATAATATACCACAATCCAGCCCAAAAAGAAAGTGGGAACTGCAATTTTTTACGCAGTTCCCACTATTTTTCCTTATTTTCCCCTGTTTTCGGACACCGGGGGCTTCCAGCGGGGTCTGCCCGCCCGCTTTTCCCGCAGGGAAACAAAAAACGCCTGCAAAAGCTGCTGCGCCTCGGCCTCCCGCAGCCCCTTTTCCACTACCGGATGGTGGTTGAAGGGCAGCGCGAACAGGTCGGTCACCGAGCCGCAGCACCCGGCCTTGGTGTCGGCAGCACCGTACACCACCCGGCGCAGACGGCTGTTGATGATGCCGCCCGCGCACATGGGGCAGGGCTCTAAGGTGACGAACAGTTCGCACTCCCACAGCCGCCAGCCGCCCAGCGCCTTGCAGGCAGCGTCAATGGCCAGCAGCTCCGCGTGGTGCAAGGCGTTTTTCTCGGTCTCCCGGGTGTTGTGCGCCGTAGCCACCACCTCGCCGTGCCGCGCCACCACCGCACCCACCGGCACCTCGCCCAAGGCGGCGGCTTTGGCGGCTTCTTCCAGCGCAAGACCCATCAGTTCAAAATCGGTCATGTATCCCATCCTCTCATCCCATCGCCAGTACCAGCAGATTGTTTGCACTGTGCAGCAGCATCCCCGGCCAGAGATGTCCGGTGCGGTCTGCCAGCCACCCCAGACCCAGCCCGCACACCAGCGCATAGACCATGGCAGCGACGCTGCCGTGCTGCAAGGCAAACAGCACCGCCTGCAAAAGAATGGCCTGTCCCCTGCCCAGCGGCTGCGCCCGGCGCTGCACCGCGCCCCGGAACACCCCTTCCTCCGCCAGCGGAGCCAGCAGGCAGACCCGGAAAAACCGCGCCGCGCCGCCGGGCGGCACGGGCAGCAGCACCGCCAGCGCCTTGCCCGCCAGCAGATACCCTACCGCCCAGCCAAAGGCCGAAAGCAGCGCGGCGGTGCGGGGATTCAGCTTGTGCATGGTCGGTCTCCTCCTGCTGTGATTCGTTCCCGGTTATAGTACCATATCTGCCGCCGGGTGCGCAAGGTTTGGGCGTTCTGTCGTGGCAAATTTATGCAAATCATTGACACATCGCCATAAATGGTGGTATAATAATTTCCAACCTTTTTAGCAAAAACGTTGCGTATACTGTATTTTACCGGTAGACCGGAGGTATTATTATGATCCGTATCCTCACCGATTCCGCGTGCGACATCCTGCCCGCCGAGGCGCAGCAGCTGGGCGTGACCGTGATCCCCCTGAACGTGACGCTGGAGGACGGCACCGTCCTGCGGGACGGCATCGACATGACCCCCAGCGAATACTATACCCATCTGGCAGCCTGCCGCAAGCTGCCCACCACCAGCCAGCCCAGCCCGGAGCAGTTCGAGCGGCTGTATCTGGACGCCGCTGCCGCCGGAGACGAGGTGCTGGGCATCTTTTTGTCCGATGCGCTGTCCGGCACCGGTCAGTGCGCCAGACTTGCTGCCGACCTTGCCAACGTGGATAATGTGGTGTTCGTGAACACCGAGAACGTCTGTCTGGGGCAGTCCTTGCTGGTGCGGCTGGCTGTGCAGCTGCGGGACGCCGGCAAGACGATCACCCAGATCGCCGCCGATCTGGAAAAGGCCAAGCAGCACCTGCATCTGGTAGCTGCCGTGGACGATCTGAAGTATCTGCGCAAGGGCGGCAGACTGTCCGCCGCCGCAGCTGTGGCGGGCGGTATGCTGGGCATCAAGCCCATCCTCGCCGTCATGGAGGGCAAGGTGGCGCTGGCCGGTAAGGCACGCGGTCTGCCCGGCGTGTATGTGGCGCTGTTCAAGAAGATCGACGAGATGGGCGGCATCCACCCGGGCTACACCCCGCTGCTGGGCTACACCGTCAACCACCGGGAGCTGCAGCCGCTGCTGACCTACCTGCAGGACAACCTGCATCTGGACGCACCGCTGGTGCGCCAGATCGGCTGCGTCATCGGCACCCACACCGGCCCCGGCGCCTTCGGCATCGCGTTCTTTGATAAAGAGCTGACGCTGGAATAAAACCTATTCGCAAAAACAAGTCGGACAGCCCGCGGGCTGCCCGACTTTATTTTTACCCGTGAAAAAGTAGTTCCGAAACGCCCGCAGGCGTTTCGGAACTACAAATAAAATATTCTTTCCGCTGATTATGGCCAGAGCGCAAGCGGAGGCCATTCCAAATCGTCCCGCCTTGCCCTTACAGCACCGCGTCCGAGATGAGCTTGCCCAGCAGCAGCACCAGCACCACCAGCATCATGGGGCGGATGAAGCGGGCACCTTTTTTCAGGGCAAAATGGGAGCCCAGCAGGTTGCCCAGAATGTTGCTGATGGCGCAGGGGATGGCAACGTGGAACACCACCAGACCGTTCATCAGGTAGGTGAACAGACTGGCGTAGTTACTGGCCAGATTGAGCACCTTGCCGTTGCCGTTGGCAGTGCGCAGGTCAAAGCCCATCAGGGTGGTAAAGGCAATGATGGCAAAGGTGCCGGTGCCCGGGCCCATAATGCCGTCGTACAGGCCGATGCCCAAACCGATGGCCAGCGCCAGCAAAATCTTTTTCAGGTCCAGCGTGCCGTCGTCCCGGTTCTCGTCCGGCAGGTTGCGCTGCCACAGAATGATGACCGCCGCCACCGGCAGGATGATGAACATCATAGTGCGCAGCATCTCATCGCTGAGCAGCAGCACGATGTGCGCGCCCAGCGCACTGCCTGCAAAGCTGCCGATGGCTGCAAGAACGCCCACCTTCACGTTTATGGCACCGCTTTTGAAAAAGCTTGCCGTGGCAAAGGTAGTGCCACAGGCGGCGCTGAACTTGTTGGTGGCATAGGTGTAGTGGGGCGGCAGCCCGGCAAACAGATAGGCCGGCAGACTGATCAGCCCACCGCCGCCGGCTGCCGAATCCACAAAACCTGCAAAGCCGGTCATCAGAATGAGAAACGCCATCATCCACGGCGAGATCGTGATACCCATTGTTATAATTCCTCTTATCTTTCCAAGTCGTTTGTTCTTTTTCAGGGGACGCGCGCCTCAGACCATATAAAACCTCCTCTCGCAGGGCAATACACAGCCCGGGATACCCGCGCACAGCAGGGCATCTCCGGGCATTTTTGCAATTTTTCGACTTGATATTACAGATTGTTTTTAAAGAAGCGGTATGCGTTGCGCCAGTAGACGGCCTCCACCTCGTCCTCAGTAAAGCCCTCGCGGCGCAGTGCTTCGGCCAGCAGCGGCATATCTGCCGCCGTTTCCAGCTCGTGCTGACCGCCAATGCCGTCAAAATCGCTGCCAAGGCTGATGACCTCAATGCCGCCCACCTGCTTGAAGTGAGCCGCGTGCTTTGCCAGCCGCTCCACCGTGCTGCGGCAGTTCTTCGGGTGTGCCGAGTCTGCGTCCACAAAGGAAGCGCAGTAGTTCAGCCCTGCAATGCCGCCCTTTTCTGCCAGTGCGCGGATCATCTCATCGGTCAGGTTGCGGTTGTGGGGCGACAGGGCACGGCAGTTGGAGTGGCTTGCCGCAAAGGGGCGGGTGCTGTGATTTGCAATGTCCCAGAAGCCCTTATCGGAAAGGTGGCTCACGTCTGCGGTGATGTGCAGCTTTTCCATCTCCTCCAAAAAGGCAAAGCCCCGCTCGGTCAGGCCGGTCTCGGTATTGGCCACCAGCGGCCCGCCGGGGTTTGCGTTGGGGGCTGCCAGTTCGTTGGGATAGTTCCATGTCAGGGTCATCATGCGCACGCCCAGCTCCTGCAGCCGCCGCAGCACGCCCAGACTGCCCTTGCAGCAGCCGCCCTCTTCCACCGTCAGCATGGCGCTGAACTTGCCCTCGGCGCGGTTGCGCTCAAGGTCGGCGGCGGTGTACACCGGGGCGATCTTTTCCGGGTAAGCTGCCATGAGCCGCTTGAAGATGTCGATCTCCTCCAGCACGCTTACCAGCGGGTCAGCCCCGGGTGCGGGGTCGGCCAGATCCACATAGGCCGCAAAGCATTGCAGCAGATAATCCCCCTGCTGCAATTTTTCAAGGTCGATATGCAGGTCGTTGTGCAAAAAGCTTTTGGGTGCGCCCGCCTTTTCGGCGCGGCGCAGTTCGTACAGGGTATCGCAATGCAGATCCCAAACCTTCATGATGGATACACTCCTTTATGCTTCTTCTCCCAGCAGCTGCAACAGCTGTTCGGGGTTCATGGACAAAATCGCGCCGTCTGCCCCACCGGTAACGGTGTCGGCCAGCGACTGCTTGGCCTGTTGCAGCTCCACGATCTTTTCCTCAATGGTGTCCTGCGCGATCAGCCGATACACCTGCACCGGGTTGCGCTGACCGATGCGGTAGGCACGGTCGGTGGCCTGATTCTGCGCGGCAAGGTTCCACCACGGGTCGTAGTGGATGACGATATCAGCGGCGGTCAGGTTGAGGCCCGTGCCGCCCGCCCGCAGCGAAATGAGAAAGACGTCTGCCTCACCCTGATTGAACCGGCGCACCTGCTCGGCACGCACCGGCTTCGGGGTAGAGCCTTGCAGGGTGAAGTGGCTCATCCCGGCTTCGTCCAGCCGCTTTGCCAACAGCTCCAGCATGGAGGTGAACTGGCTGAACAGCAGAATGCGGTGCCCGCCCGCCACCGCCTCGGTGACAAGTTCCAGACAGGCTTCCAGCTTGGCGCTGCTGCCCGTCCAGTTGTCCGCTACGAGGCGCGGGTCACAGCAGATCTCCCGCAGCCGCATCAGCACGGCAAACACGGTCATCTTGTCCTCCGGCTTTGCCGCCCGCAGCTTTTCCCGGGCGTCCACCACCGCTGCCAGATACAGCTTGCGCTGCTCGGTCTCCAACTCAACGCGGCGCACATTCTCTGTTTTGGGCGGCAGCTCCCGCAGCACCTCGGACTTCATGCGCCGCAGGATGAAGGGGCCGGTGAACTGGTTCAGCCGCCGCACGGCGTTGGCATCCTCGTCCTGCACGATGGGCTTTTCGAACCGGGCGCAGAAGGTCTTGTAGGGGGGCAGATACCCGGGCATCAAAAAGGAGAAGATGCTCCACAATTCGCCCAAGCGGTTCTCCACCGGGGTGCCGGTCAGGGCAAAGCGCACCCGGCTGTTCACCCGGCACACCGCCTTGTATTTCTGGGTGGTGTGGTTTTTGATGGCCTGCGCTTCGTCCAGAATGCAGGCGTAAAAGCTTTGCCCGGCATACAGTTTTTCGTCCCGGCGCAGCAGATCGTAGCTGGTGATGACGAGATCCGCCTGCGCCCACCCATCGACCAGCGCGGCGCGGTGGGCGGCATCGCCGTCCATGGCAACACTTTGCAGCTGCGGGGTGAACTTCTGGCATTCCTCCTGCCAGTTCAGCACCAGCGACGCCGGGCAGACGATGAGGCTGGGCAGCTGCTGCCCGCCCTCCTTCATGGCCAGCAGGTAGCTGAGCACCTGCACAGTCTTGCCCAGACCCATATCGTCCGCCAGAATGCCGCCCATGCCGTAGCCGTCCAGCGTGCGCAGCCAGCGGTAGCCGTCCCGCTGGTATTTGCGCAGGGTCTTTTGCAGCGAGAGCGGCGGGGTATACTCGCTGTCCCGCACGGCGTGGAAGCTGCGGCTGATGCGCCGGAAGGCATCGTCCCGGTCGAACCGCAAGCCGTTCTGCCCCGAAAGCGCCCAGTCCAGCGTGGGGGCACGGTAGAGCGGCAGGGCGGCGTGGCCGTCCTTCAGCTTTGCACCGGAAAGTTCCAGCGTGTCGTTCAGCTCGTCCAGCCCTTCCAGACTGTCATCCAGCCGCAGCAGACTGCCGTCCCGCAGGCGGTGGTAGCGTTTTTTCTGGTGCAGGGACTGCAAAAGCTCCCGCAGTTCCTCCACCGGGAACGCGCCGGTGTCCACTTCCAGATCCAGCACACTGCCGTGCACCGATACCCCTACCGAAATTTTAGGCGGGGCGGCTTGTAAGTTGCGGAAGGCATCGGTCTGGTACACCTCGCCCATGGCCAGCAGGGCGGGAATGCCCTCTTCCAGCAGCTGGAAAAGCGCCTCCTCCCCGGAAAGGCTGTAATGCCCCGGCTTGCCGGTCTCGGGTTCCAGATAGGTCTCCAGCAGGCGCTTTGCCCGGTTCTCGGTGCGGGCATCCCGCAAAAGGTCGGGCGGCACCGGCTCGCCGGGGGCTACCCTGTCCTCTCCGTACAGAAAGACCGGGTAGGCCGTGACGGTAAGCCCCCGATCGGCGTCCAGATAAAACTGCACCACCGGTTCCAGCGGGATCTGGTTCAGCAGCAGCCGGTCGGGGTCCACGATGTTGACCCGGTTGCCCAGTTCCGGCAGCACATAGCTGCAAAAAGCGGCGGCGTCTGCGCTGGTAAAGAACAAACTGCGCCCGCCAAAGGTGTCCAGTACCGGCAGCACCCGGCGGCATTCCTCCCGCTGCATCCGCCAGAGGGTACTTTCGCCCAGCAGATAGGCATAGTCCAGCCCCTGCACCCCGCTGAGTGCCGGGGTGCAGCTTAGCTGCACGCCGCCCTTGCGGCGTTCCACCTTCAGGCTGATGACCGGCAAGCCCTCTTTAAGGGTATAGCCGCCCACAACGCCCTCGGCGGCGTAAAGCTCCACAAGAGCATCCAGCCCTTCGCCGGTCAGCGGCAGACCACCCGCCGGGCCTTTCTCCCAGCCGGAGCGCACCGTGCCCTCGGCTTCAAACGCCTGCCGGGCGCTCACCTGACGGCGCAGCAGCCGCAGCAATTGCTGCGCATCCGGGGCAAAAGCGTCCCACCGGTGCACAAAGGCCAGCGACTTCCCGTAGCTGACGCTTTCGCCCCGCTCGATCGCATCCAGAAACTGCGGGATGCTTTTTACCAGATACTGCCGCCCGCCGATGCCATCCGAGACCCGCAGCCGCAGCCAGATACGGCCATTGTGCGGCGTAAGCTCCGGTTCCAGCAGAGCAAAGCCGGTACGCTGGGCGGCGTTCTGGGGCTGGGGCTGCGCATCCTCCCGCTGGTAGCGCTTCAGCAGCAGCTGGGCCTCATAGTCGGTCTCTGGCTCCTCGCCCCGCCACTTGCGGCCGAACAGCATATCCAGCCCGGCGCTGTAACTGTCCTTGCGGGGCTCGGTGCTCAAGCCTGCAACGCCCCGCTGCACCCCGGGGATGCTCTCCGGCTTTTTTTCCGGGGCAGGCGGGTTCTTTTCCGCGTCCTGTAATAGCAGCGCACCGATATGCTTGCAGTAGGTGCCGTCGCCGTTCTGGTTATAGGGGCAGTCGCAGGAGGCGCTGACAAAGCTGCCGTTTTCCCTCAGCCAGACCTGCGTATAATAGCAGTCCGGCCCGCTGCCCTGCACCAGCGCTGTCAGGTGCCGCACCCCGTCCTCGTTGGTGGTGCAGCTGCTTTGCAGGATACGCTTGCGGTACTTCTGCGCCCGCTCAAAGATGCTTTTGCCCAGCAATGTGCGGATCTCCTGTGCGTCCATGTAGTCTCCCTCCCCTGTGCTGTCGCGGTTCCGGTCTATTCTATAAGAATACCGCGTTCCACCCCGGGATGCAAGGGCAGAAGGGTAAAAAACGTTTAGAAAGCGCGGGCGGGATGATTTTGAATGGCTTCCGCTACGCTCTAGCCATTTTCAGCGGAAGAATTATTTTGATTTGCAGTTTCGAAACGCCTGCGGGCGTTTCGAAATTGCTTTTTCACAGGAGGGGTCGTAGAGGAAAACGGCATTTGCAGTGCCTGTTTCCTGCGGAAACATCCGCACTGCGGGGTTGCTTCTTGGCTCTCAACAGGTCAAAGAAAAAGCACCCGCGAACGCCTTCGGGTGCCAATGCACAGACGGGAAGGGTTGCAGGTGCTTTCTTTATTTTAGGAAATTCCGCGCTTGCGGGTCTTGAGGTGGTACATTTCCTGATCGGCCTTATCGATCAGGTCGTGCACGGTGGCAATGTCCGGCTCAAGGCGGGCGCAGCCGATGCTGATCTCGATCTGGTAGGGCTTGCCGGAGGCGGCGTTGGCGGCGTCCAGCTCCCGCTGGATGGAGGCGATCAGGGTGCGCACCTCCACGCTGTTGCAGCCGCAGGCGATGCAGAATTCATCGCCGCCGTAGCGCGCCAGCACGCCGTTGTAGTTGGCGCACACCTTTTTCAAAATGCCCGCCAGCAGCACCAGCGCGGCATCGCCCTCCAGGTGGCCGTACTCATCGTTGATGTGCTTGAAGTGATCCATGTCCATCATGAGGAAGTGCAGCGAGCGGTTGGGGTGACGGCGGTAGTAGGGCAGTTCGCTTTCCAGATACCGCAGCGCCACGATGCGGTTGCTGACGCCGGTCAGGGTGTCCACCGTGAACTTGGTCTGCAACACCAGCACATACACGCACACCAGCCCCAGCGTAATGCCGCAGCACAGCAGCCCGCGCCCGGGCAGCCAGCCTTGCAGCAAAAAGCCTGCCGCCGGCGCAAGCGCGAGCAACAGTAGGGTCTTCAGTTCCTCTTTGGGTGTTTCCTGCTTCCAGTTGCTCAGCGTCCAGCTGCAGCGGAGAAAGGCCGCCGCCAGATAGGCAAGCCCCACCAGCTTCGCCCCCCAGAACAGGGTGCTGCCCCGCAGCCCCTCTGCATCCAGATAGCAGAAGCCGTTTTCGTCCCGCGCTGTCAGCAGCGCCAGCAAAAGCAACGCCACCGGTGCGGCGCTGAGCGCCAGCTTGCGACCGTCCTCCATCCATGTACGCCCCAGCTCTGCCTCTACATACAAAAACACCAGCTGGCAGCAACACGCCGCCAGCAGATAAAACAGAATACTGCCCCCGGCGTTCAGCCGGTAGGTCAGGGGGATGCCCAGATCCTGCCACGCGCCCAGCTGCGCCAGCGCACTGCCATGATCTACGATCGTCAGCGCCCCGGCAGACCACAGCAGCGCCGTGAACAGCCGCCCGGGCAGACTTTTATCCCGCATTTTCTGCTGCGCCCGCAGCAAGACCGCCAGCGTGACCAGACAGACCACACTGACCTGAGTATGGGCAATCGCATCCATGCCGCAACGCTCTCCTTTACCCTAGGGCGGCTTTGCGCCGTCCCGGCCCTTTTTCGCTCTTCCAACGTTCCTTTTCCGCACAGATTTATTGTACCAAATCCGTAACAGATATGCAACACAAACCGAAAATTTCATACAAAAAAAGACACCGGAACGTCTTTCGGCGTTCCGGTGTCTCTTGGAATCATATCACTTTGCCTGCGGATGGGCGGCGTCGTTGCGCAGGGCGCTTTCGCGGATCTTTTCCAGCGTCTGCTCGCTGAGGATGTGCTCTGCCTTGCAGGCGTCCTCGGCGGCGGTCTGCTCGTCCACGCCCAGCTGCACAAAGAAGTGGGTCAGCAGCTGGTGGCGGCTGTAAATGCGCTGAGCAATCTCCAGCCCGGGCTCCAGCAGGGTCAGGTTGCCTTCGCCGTCCACCGCGATATAGCCGTTCTCCCGCAGCTTTTTCATGGCGATGCTCACGCTGGCTTTGGTAAAGCCCAGCTCATTGACTACGTCAATGGAGCGCACTTTGCCCATACGCTGGCTCAGCATCAGGATCGTTTCAAGATAATCTTCTGCGGATTGGTGGATCTGCATGGTTTGTCCGGCCTCCTGCCTCATTCCCTCTGGGGGATTTTTCCGACAGGGGATGTGTACCCTCTGTCGTATGTTAAAGGATATCACACTTTTGCGGTTGATGCAAGTAATTCGCAGCAAGTTTTGTTAAACTAACCATATTTTTCTGCACAGAACTGCTGTTTTGCCGGTTTTGTGCCGCGCCTGTTTTGTGCAAAGGGTGCAATTTAGAGCGCAGCCAGATAGGCCGCAGGGCCTTCCTCGTACAGGTCGCCGCCGTGGGCATCCAGCACAACGGTCAGGGGCATATCCTGCACGGTCAGGCGGCGCACCGCCTCACAGCCCAAGTCCGGCCATGCGATCACTTCCAGCGTCTGCACGCTTTTTGCCATCAGCGCACCGGCACCGCCCAGCGCAGCCAGATACACCGCGCCGTTGCGCACCACAGCTGCCTTGACGGCGGCATCCCGCTTGCCCTTGCCGATCATGATCTTGTTGCCAAGATCCAGCAGCCGGGGGCTCATGGCGTCCATGCGCCCGCTTGTGGTAGGCCCTGCCGAGCCGATGACTTCGCCCGGGCGTTCCGGGGTGGGACCCACATAATAGATGGCGCTGCCTTCCAGATCAAAAGGCAGGGTCTCGCCCTTGTCCAGTGCTTCCATCATCCGCTTGTGTGCCTGATCCCGGGCGGTGTACACCACGCCGGAAAGCAGTACGGTATCCCCCGCTTTCAGCGGGGCAAGATCCTGCGCGGTGCAGGGGGTAGTCAGTCTGTATTCCATCGTTCTCCCCTCCTTACAGCTCCGCGCTGGCGCGGCGGGTCACATGACAGGAAACGTTCACAGCCACCGGCAGACCCGCCACATGGGTGGGCATCTGCTCAATGGCAAGGCCAAGGCAGGTGGTCTTGCCGCCAAAGCCCTGCGGGCCGATGCCCAGTGCATTGATGGCGGCAAGCAGCTCCTGCTCCAACTGGGCGTAGTAGGGGTCGGGGTTGGGGATATCCAGCGGGCGCAGCAGCGCCTTTTTGGCAAGATACGCCACCTTGTCAAAGCTGCCGCCCACGCCGATGCCCAGCACGATGGGCGGGCAGGGGTTGGAGCCCGCCAGCTTTACGGTATCCACCACGAACTTTTTAAAGCCCTCCACGCCGTCGGCGGGCTTGAGCATCTGGATGCGGCTCATGTTCTCGCTGCCAAAGCCCTTGGG
>OGLI01001880.1_pt1 | contig 11706 bp, 6 predicted proteins | sample 1572661 | NCBI WGS metagenome assembly OGLI01 (sample SAMEA2581901, study PRJEB24529) | metagenome | biome: Human gut stool | place: China | collected 2011 | reverse complement strand
CCCTTTGGGATACCATTTTGAAAGTAGTCATCGCAGTGGCTTCGGCAGTGCTGGGAGCGTTGGGCGGTAATGCGATGAATCTGTAAGTATTAATCACAGGTCATACAGTGAGATAATTTAGTGTTGTTTAGTCGCACGAAGTTATAGCGGTTTGTATCACCTGTGATTTCTTTTTTTAATTAATCTATTGAGTTTTATAAACTAAAGAACAGTATATGAAAAATATATTTATATTATCAAAACTAACAGACAGGAAGATGAGGTATTACTTCATGTTTCTTTTTACTTTTCTTCTCCAGCCTATATTTTCTCAGTCAATGCTAAAATATGATACTCCGGCTCCGGAAGTTGGCTCATTGCTACGGGTTCAGTCGCTACCTGTCGATTTATATTCGGGACGTGCGAATGTTTCTATTCCCTTGTATTCCATAGGACTTAAAAATTATTCGTATGACATACAGTTACTGTATAATTCGGAAGGCAACAAAGTCGATCTTCCCGTTGGCAATGTGGGATTAGGATGGTCTGTCACTGGCGGGCAAATATACAGAGTCGCTAATGCTCAACGTGATGAAATTTATACATTCTCTGAATATCTTGATAGAACTGAAATGTCAGATTGGGATCAGGAATCTAATCTTACCAGATATTATGACCCGTTCGCTACTAATGAAGACTATGATCATGAACCAGATTTGGATGAATTTATCATCAATATTGGTAAAATAAACGCTTCCTTCTATATGTATAGAGATAAAAATGGCGAAATACAAACTAAAATTTCATCTCAAGACAGTCCTTATTTTAGGGTGAAGGATATAAAAATTAGAGAGATCCCGGATATCTTACTGGCTGAAAGAGAGTGGAAACATCCTGTTTGGGACAAAATATACCATCCTCAACTATATATAACTTGTAGTGGGAAAACAATAACTGAAATAACAATCGTTGATTCGGAAGGTATTACTTATGTGTTCGGCGGAAGCGTCAACGAACTTGATCTATCTTGTATATATTCACAGGATAGTGAATATGAAAAACACCACGATATTTATGGTCGCCCGGACCCCAATTTTGATATGCCTGTCGATAGTTATCATTCTACTTTATTTGGAATAGCCTCTACCTGGCATATAAGAAAAATAATATTACCTAACCAAGAAGATATCGTATTCAATTATAGTAAAGGGAATGTGAATATAATAGAACGTTTTGATCATCATCAAATTTCCACTATAAATTTTTCAGGCAAAGATCTAAAGTCCAATACGATTCCTAGTCTTGCTAATATTCCTATTGATGTTAATCCTCAATATCTTTTCTTAATAGACAAGAAATATGATATAGTTTATCCATCCTTACTTACAGGTATCAATGCCAGCAATGGAGATAAGTTAGAATTTATTTCTTCAAAAAGAAATGATTTAACAACTGATGGATATTATGATCAACAAGCATTATTTTTAAGAGATAACTATGGGTCACTCATAGGTGATATAAAAAATAAAGCCTATTCTTATAAATTAGACGAAGTTAAAGCGACAACAGGCAACATTAAATTCTACTATACGGATCAGCAAGATGAACGCTTGAAACTTGATTCTTTGGTAATCAATAATACTGCGAAATATAAGTTTCAATACAATCCACTGAAATTGCCTGCATTTAATCAAATGTTGTCTGATAACTGGGGATACTATAATGGAAAGAAATATCTTTCACAAATAAATGCTCAGAAGTTTTCTGCTTTATATAACTATAGGCAGCCAGACTCCACATATGTAAAAGCCGAAATTTTGGAAAAAATAACTTATCCGGCAGGAGGGGAAACGAGTTTGGAGTATGAACTTCATAATTATTCAAAAATAGCCACCCAATATCCATTTGATATAAAACAGGAAAAGGGTATGGCAGGAGGATTACGAATAAAAAGAATAACAATTTCGAACAGCAAAGATTTATCTGGAAAGATAACAAAAGATTATTTATATCTACACTTCCAGTGGTACTCTATCAGTCGTTCCCAAATATTCGTCAAGTGGTAGCGGAACGGTCGATTATGATTTCAAGAACAATCCTGTAAAGGGACCGTATTCTTATAGCAATAAAGCTACCACTAACATAAACTGGGCAGACGGATTCCATATGGAGTATTCCAGAGTCATAGAAAAGCTTTCGGATGGTTCAAAGACTGTTTACTCATTTGTAAGTCATGATCAGGTACAAGATGAACCTTCTTCGGGGGCTTTTACATTAGGTATGAATAATGATATGTACAATAAGTTCTCATCAAGAAAGCTTGATCGTGGTCTTTTGAGATCTGCAGACTTTTATAATGCGTCACAGAAATTGATAAAGAAGGAAGCTTATACCTATCATTCGGATTTATCAGATTATCTTAAAACGATTGAACGGTATGCACTTATGAATACTCTCCCTATACGAGTCAGTGCCAACAAGATATACACCTATTTCCCTTTCCTGCAAAAGAAAGAAACGATTCTCTATACCGATTATGGCAATATAAACGAGACGGAAGAATATGAATACAATAAATATCGCTTGCTGACGGCTACGAAAAAGTATACTAATAACCCGAATGATAACAGCATACTGGAAACAAGATCCAAATATCTTTCTGATTTGATGGAAGAGTATGATAGTAGCAATTCCGGTTCTATCTCCTCTGGTTCTCCATTAAAAATTTATGATACAATGAGAACGCAAGGATTGTTGTCTTATCCTGTAGAAACGGTTGTTAAGCGGAATGGGAAAGTCACTTCGGCAGAAGTGATGACATACAAACAGTCTGATAAGTTCGCTGTTCAGGATAAGCAGTATAAGTTGGAGAGCGATGTGCCGTTAAGTAATTACTCTTCCTTTAAACTGTTGAACTCAACTCAATATTCTATGGACAACCGATGTGCGCTTGAGATGGAATATCTTGATTATGACTCGTATGGTAATCCGACTAATGTAGTGGATAAGACTGGCATAAATACAGCCTATATCTGGGGATACAATGGACAATATCCAGTAGCTAAAGTTGTAAATGCCCGGAATACTTTCAAGTCTGTTCCTCAATATAGAGATGAGAGAACAACTAAGTATGTAAAGCTGAAATACAACTCATTGTCGTCTAATGTAGAATCATATAATTTTTATACATCAAAAGCAGGGGATGTTGAAATAGTCCTTTCCGGAGCATTGGGATTTAACTGGTATGTGTCAGGACATCTTGACAATAAGGCTTTCAATCTGGTCCAGGTGAGAAGCTCTGATCAGATGGGCAGGCCCTGGACTGACTATCAAAATGCCTATACGTACAGTGCTACATTTTATGTCTCGGCCGGTTATCATACATTTAGTATTCTCAGCACTGATGCGTGTAAAGAATCTTCGACAAGTGTATATGATGGGGATATTCATTTCTCCTATTGGACAAGAAAAAGTATTGCCCCCGAAACAAGTGGTGCAGATGATGTATTCTATGAAAACTTTGAAACCACTCATTTACGTCCTGCTTCTTTCGGATATCATAGTAGTAATAGTTGTATCGGTCCTTATACGGTTTCTTTAGCAACTAATCCGGAAAGGGAATATGTGATAGATTATCAGGTTTTTAAGAATGGAAAGTGGGAATATATGAAGCATGATTTTGTTAACGGCCGGGATTCAATAAATGAAGGAGTATATCCTATAGATGATGTCCGTGTATATCCTAAGGATGCTTCGATAACTACATATGGCTATTATCCCCTTGTAGGATTAAGAAGTATGACAAATGAAAGGGGCGTAACGGAGTCTTATAGGTATGATGACTTTAGCAGGCTGGTATCTGTGATGGATAATGATATGAATGTCATAAAAAAATATGATTATTTTTATCAGAATCAATCCGTAGAACCTGAAGTGACTTATTATAATAAGGAAATCAGAGAAACTTTTACCCGGAATACTTGTGACGCATCTTTAGGAGAAAGAGGAGAATCTATTGATTATGTAGTGCCTGCAAAGAAATATAGCTCAACTTTATCACAGGAAGATGCCAATCAGAAAGCCTATATCGATATGCAAAATAATGGGCAACAATATGCTAACGAACATGCGGAATGTAATTCTAACATAATCATATCTGTTTATAATCCATTTGAAAAGGATTATTTCCTGACCTTTGATTGGGGAGTTCAAGGAAGTATTGTTACTGATTATTATGAAATACCACCCAGTCGCAAAATTGCGGATACAGGAGATGTCCTTAACGATTATGAACCGGTTAAAGTTTATATTCCTAGAAGATATTATCGAAACGCTCGTGTTGCACCTCAAGATAATCACTGGGCCAACGAAGTACCTTCTATAAAATCCACTCCTTATGATTTTGATATAAATTATAACACGGGAGATTATATGGGTTATGAGGATACTTATGTCATAGGCGGATATCCGTTTACTTATTAATTTTAAAATGCAATTAGATATGAAGAAGATTTTATATTGTATGTTTATTGGCGCATTACTCTCCGGCGAAAGTAATGCCCAGACAAATAATTCATGGATGGAATTATTATCTGCTGACAAGAACCATATAGCTACACGTACATACACTCAAGAGACGGGAGCTGCATGGCAGGATAAGATAGACTATTATGATGGTTTGGGACGTTTGGAGCAATCTGTCTTGAGATACTCTCATCATAATAATAACATGGTGATGTATCAGGAATATGATCCCCAAGGGCATATCTCCAGAGAATGGTTGCCTGTTACATTCCCAAATAACGGAGGACAGTTCATTCTTCCTGATGTGGTAAAAAGTAAGGCGACAGCCACGTATGCTGATAATGCACCTTATTCCCGTCCGGTATATGAAGCCTCTCCGCTGGATCGTACTCTGGAACAATACGGTCCCGGGCAAGACTGGCAGGAAAATCATCATAGTGTGAAAAGTGACTACCTGACCAACATAGCAGGTACGGATACATTAAACTGCATTCATTTCACTGCAACGAATGCAAGTGATACTGTTATGCAAATCAGTCGCATCGGTAATTATGCAACGGGACAACTTTATGTTACCCGTATGGCAGACGAAGATGGGAATCCGTCTTTCGAGTTCAAAGACAAACTGGGACAGATTGTCTTGACTCGTCAGATCATGCGGACCGGAGGGAACAAGGAACTGTATGATACTTATTATATATATGATGATTTTGGCAATCGGGTAGCTGTGCTTCCTCCGGCTGCTGCTACCATATTCGGTAGTGGCAGCACTACAAGCTGGAAAAGTAATACGGATGCAACGCTTCTGCAATATGCCTTTTTGTACAAATATGATAGCCGTAAACTTCAGATAGCCAAGAAACTGCCGGGCTGCAGCTGGTCTTTTTATATCTATGACAAGGGAAGGCGGCTGATTTTTTCTCAGGACGGCAATCAGCATGGCCGTGGTGAATGGTCGTTCAGCATTCCGGATATGTTTGGACGTGAATGTTTTTCGGGCATTTGCAGGAATGTACTGGATCCTTTTTCCGATCCGTTACTTTCTTCCGTCGTCAATGCCTCCTGGTATTCCGGTTCTACTGCTGCCATCGGCAGTGGACCATATAAAGGTTATAGTCTGTCGGGGCTTACTTTGACTTCTCCCGGCTTGCTTTCAGTCAAGTATTATGATGATTACTCTTTCTTGGGTAGAAACGGTTTTCCGATTTCCACAGATGCCGGCGTTTGTTATGATGCCGGTGCAGAGACGGAAGGCTTTGGCAAGCGTTATTCGGCAAGTTCTCAAGATATACTTACGGGGAGTCTGACAGCGTGTCTTGATGAGAAAGGGCAGTCTTATCTTTATACCGTAATGTATTATGATGATCACGACAGGGTAATACAAAGCAAGTCAGTCAGTCACCTGAATGGTGGAGTCGAAAAAGACTATATGGCTTATAACTTTATCGGTCAGCCGACAAGGCATAAACATATCCATTCGGCTACCGGCAAAACGACCCAGACCGAACTCTACTCATATACCTATGATTATGCGGATCGGCTGCAAACCACTACGCACCGTTTGAATAATGGACCGGTAATGACTCTTGTCAATAATGAATATGATGAACTGGGGCGTCTGCAACGTAACAGGCGTAATGGTCAAGCCAATCTTCATACGAGTTATACTTATAATCTCCGTTCATGGACTGAATCGATCAGCTGTCCTCTGTTCAGTGAGACATTATATTATAATGATGCGCGTCCCAACCAAACAAATACTCATTATTATAATGGTAATATCTCCGGTATGGATTGGAATGTAAATGGCGATAAAAAGCGTGGTTATGATTTTTCTTATGACAATCTTTCCCGTTTGCTCCATGCGGACTATCTTGAGAATAATATTCGCAATCATAACTTCAACACTTCTTATAGTTATGACAAGCAGGGTAATATAGTCTCTCTGATGCGTTCCGGGAATCAGAATGCTGCCTATGGAGTAATTGATAACTTAACTCTAAATTACCGTGGTAATCAGTTAATAAAGGTTGAAGATACTGCGTCAGATTCAAATCTTCCGGCATCATCTATGGATTTCAGGAATGGCACAAATCAGGATGTGGAATACCTCTATGATGAAAATGGTAATCTGATTAAAGATTTAAATAAAAGTATAGCTGATATTCAATACAATTTATTAAATTTGCCAAAACGGATTACTTTCAATGACACAAACAAATCTACTCATGAGTATATTTATTCTGCCGATGGAAAGAAGCTATCCGTCATTCATAAATCTTCCGCAGAGAATCGTACTGATTATGTCGGTAATATGATTTATGAGAATGGTTCTTTAAAGCGTATATTGGTGGATGGTGGTTACATTGAGAATGGTACTTACTATTTCTATTTGCAGGACCATTTGGGCAATAATCGTGTGGTGGCTAAGTCGGACGGGACGGTAATTCAAACAAATCATTATTATCCTTTCGGCATGTCGTTTACAGAGAGTACTCACGGAGATAAACAACCTTATAAATATAATAATAAGGAATTGGATATGAATAATGGTTTGAACTGGTATGATTATGATGCCCGACAGATGGAAGCTGTCTCCGGACGCTTTACAAGTATTGATCCGATGGCGGAGAAGTATTATAGCTGGTCGCCTTATAGTTATTGTTTGGGAAATCCGATAAAGTTTGTAGACCCGACAGGTACTTTGACTTCTCCTTACTATACAGAAGATGGTACTTTCCTGGGCGTAGACGAGAAAGGATTTACCGGTGCGATTTACATTACTAACAAAGCTACTTTTGATAAATACTCAAATAAGGGAGTTGCTGACTCAAAGAAGATACAGGGAGATAAGAATACTGTTCCGTTGAAAACAAGCGTTATAGAACTTGCTTCTCAGGCTCATATATATACAGATGTATTGAAGAAAAGTACAGATGCTAAGCTTGATATGTCTGGGCTTTATAAAGGTGAAGTGTCAATTGTGGATGATGTGGTCAGAGTAGGTCTTAATGAATATATGGGAAAAGGTTATAATGACCCATATGGACATAAAGAGAAGCCTAAATATTCTACGACATATGTAAAAGGGAAAATTCGGGTGACAGTAGAATCTGGCTATAATCAACATGATTTATATACAGTGGAGAGTATTTAGAATTATTTAGGTGTTCATGAGTATTATGGGCATGGAATAATGAACTGGAGTAAAACAAGTACTCACTGGAAATGCTATAATGCTCAATTGAATCATCCCACTTTTAAAAAATTACCTAAATATCAACAAGATGAAATTAAAGAAAGGTATAATCTTTATTACAGCAAACGTGGTAAATAAAAGAATATTATGTGTGTTTAGTATTATATTATTTATAATGAGTTCACATGCTCAAGTAAAAGAACTTTCAATGGAACTTGAATTGTTAAATGTATCGAGAAGTAATATCCATCCAAGTCCTCAAGGAGGAATTATAGGGGACACTGTTCCTGTGAGTCTGACTTTTGAGTTTTTGATGTATAACCATACCCATAAACCAGTTTTGTTTGGTTCTAATACCAAACATTATTATCGCCCTGCTTGGGATAGTTCAGACTATGGAGAAATAGGTCGTTTTTTAATGATAAACAAATCCGATACTATTGCATTATTTACCTATTATGGTTCTTTGATTCCTAATAATAGAAGAGATACTATTGCATATTGGGCAACAATTGAAGGTGTGGAAGATTCCGAGGATTATCCTGTATTTAGACCTTTCTTACATCATTGGAGTAGTGTAGGAAAAGACTGGGTCAGACAACTTTATAATTATTTAAAGGAATGCCGTTTTGTGTATGTCCCGATACAAGCGGATTATCAACGTAGACTTGATGAGTTTGAAGATAAGTCAATGATTGATAGTATTGTTTATCCTCGTGATATTATTGAGATAAAAAAGAAAGATCCTTTTGATATAATTATTAGTGATTCGGAAGAGGAGTATTACATTTATCCCCCGATATCCATAAAACAGGATGAATAAGTCCATCTGATACCGTATTTATTATTATGCCCTGAGATAATTAACTCATGATAGTTATTTTATCTCAGGACATTTAGTGATATAGGCTATTCTGGCAGCAAATATCATATCCTGTAAAGGACCATCTTTTATTTCTTATAAATCAACTTGCTCGGCACCCCGTTTCCGAAGAGTTCATCGCCCAACGTTGTAATCTTATCACCTGTAGCAAGCACATAGCGAAGATTATCGCATCCCATGAACGCTCCGAACTCGATAGCCGTCACGCTGGCAGGCAGCTCAAGTGTTCCGGCAAGCCGTCCGCAGTTGCTGAATACCCGTTGACCGATGGTCTTGAGGTTATGTGGCAGCTTGATCTTCAAGAGATACTTCTTTTGTGCGAAAGTGAAGTCGGGGATAGTCGTCGCATTTGTTTTAGAAATATCCAAAGATACGAGATTTGGCATATAGTCACGGATTAGTTTGAAGTCGGCGTTATCCAGTTTCCCTTCGATGGTCAGGAAGTTTATGTCCCTGGGTTGCAAGCCGGCTTTCATAATCTCGTCTTCCAGTTTGCCCATTGCGCCTACCTGTATGGTTGCTTCCAACGGTTCGCCTTCTATAAATGCAAAGTGCTCCCATCTGTTCTTAAAACGGTAGGCGTCACTGCTGCCCAGCGGGACGAAGATAGCGGTCACACTGTCGGCGAGCGCTTCCGGCAGCAGATTAGGAGCTGTCTTCTTGCGTATTTGACAGATTCTCAAGTTATCACATCCTTTGAAGGCGGCATCTTCGATATTCTTTATTTTTTCGGAAAGGATCACTTTCTCCAGCGTTTGTTTACCTTTGGTTGCTCCGTCCACCACATTCGAGAAAGCGTAGGCAGGGACGAAATTGGCCATATAGATGTAGAACTTTCCGTTAGGATATGTGCCGGCTTTTCCGCTGTACATCTTAATTTCGGCGTTGGAGATATCGAGCACTTTCAGGCTGGGAAACTCGTCGCGGAGATGTCTGAAGTCTTCTGCGTTCAGTTTTCCTGTCAGTGTCAGGTGAGTGATGCTGTTAGCTTCTTCTTCCGTCATCATCGAGATCAGTGTGCCGGGCTTGCTGACATAATACGTTTTGCTTACTTGTGCGGTTGCTCCCAATGTGCTGGCGGCCAATAAAAAACTTATCAGTAGTTGTCTTATTTTCATGATTATACAGATTTGTTCAGACAAATATAGGAAAAATAGGTAAGAGATAGTGTTTTTTTATGTTTTATATCTAATTTTGTAGCGTGATTAACAAAAAGTAAAAATGGAGACAGAAGAAATCAGAGAAAAGAAAGAACCGAAGAGACTTCCCGTATGGGCGTGCATCCTGTTGTTTGCACTGGGGCTTTTCGTCACCTTTGGATTGTATAGTACGATAGGCTTCGGAGTTTTATCTCTGATTCTTGGTGATGAGGCAAGGCACCCCGGATTGTTGGGGCATATGGTGGCGGAAGCCGGCATGCTGCTGGCCGTGCTGACTTCCGCAGTGATTCTGCTCTATTTTGAGCGTCGCCCTTTCTCTGACCTGGGACTGACACTGAAAGGTCATGCACGGGGATTGTGGTACGGACTGCTGGCAGCCATCCTTCTCTACTTGATCGGTTTTGGACTGTCTTTGGCTTTGGGTGAGGTGGAAGTAACCGGTTTTCAGTTCGATCCTCTGAATCTGCTTGCTACCTTTGTGTTCTGCCTGCTGGTGGCTCTGGCCGAAGAAATCATGATGCGTGGCTATATACTCGGCCGTCTGCTGCATACCCGGATGAATAAATTTCTGTCTCTTTTTGTCTCCGCACTGCTGTTCGCATTGCTGCACCTCTTCAATCCGAATCTTGCCTTCCTGCCTATGCTGAATCTGTTACTTGCAGGTATGTTTATCGGCGCTTCCTATTTATATACGCGCAATCTTTGTTTCCCTATCTCCCTTCATCTTTTCTGGAACTGGATTCAGGGCCCGATACTGGGCTATCAGGTAAGTGGAAATGACTTGGGAACCTCCCTGCTGACGCTGCATCTGCCCGAAGAGAACGTACTGAATGGCGGAGCCTTCGGGTTTGAAGGCTCGCTCATTTGTACAGTACTGATGATTATCTTTACGATTTTAATTGTCTGGTGGGGAGAAAAACGGGAGGCGATCAGTCTTGCTGTACCCCGATCATGCTAAGCTGAATCCGTTTCCGGTCGGTATCCACGTTCATCACTCTGACCATGACATGCTGGTGGATGGACACGATTTCCGTAGGATCGGAGATGTATCGTTCGGCCAGTTGGGAGAGGTGTACAAGCCCGTTCTCCTTGATGCCTATATCGACGAAAGCTCCGAAATTGGTAATATTGCCTACGATGCCCGGCAGAATCATGCCTTCGCGCAAGTCTGCGATGGTGCGCACGTTCTTGTCAAATTCAAATACCTTGATCGCTTTACGCGGGTCGCGTCCCGGCTTGTCGAGTTCCTGCATGATGTCTTGCAGGGTAGGCAGGCCCACAGTCGGCGTGATGTAGTCCGATATCTTGATTTTTTGGCGGAGTTCCTTATTCGCGATCAGTTCGTCTACGCTACATTTCAAGTCCTTTGCCATTTGCTCTACGATGTGGTAGCTTTCCGGATGCACGGCTGTGTTGTCCAACGGGTTCTTTGCTCCGGGAATGCGGAGGAAGCCGGCACACTGTTCGAAGGCTTTGGCACCCATGCGGGGGACTTTCATCAGCTCCTTGCGTGAACTGAAAGCTCCGTTCTCGGCACGGAAGTTGACAATGTTTTGTGCCAGTTGCGGACCCAGACCGGAGATGTACGTTAGCAGATGACTGCTGGCGGTATTCAGATTCACGCCTACCAGGTTCACGCAGTTTTCCACTGTCTGGTCAAGGGCTTTCTTCAGTTTCGTCTGGTCTACATCGTGCTGGTATTGTCCTACACCGATTGATTTCGGATCGATTTTTACCAATTCGGCAAGTGGGTCCATAAGGCGGCGTCCGATGGATACGGCACCGCGTACGGTTACATCATATTCCGGAAATTCATCACGTGCTATTTTGGAGGCAGAATAGATCGATGCCCCTTGTTCGCTGACAACGAATACCTGTAAAGGACGGTCGAACTGCTGGGTGGTAACGAAATATTCCGTTTCCCGGCTGGCCGTACCATTACCGATGGCGATTGCTTCTAT
>OGLI01001878.1_pt1 | contig 11709 bp, 9 predicted proteins | sample 1572661 | NCBI WGS metagenome assembly OGLI01 (sample SAMEA2581901, study PRJEB24529) | metagenome | biome: Human gut stool | place: China | collected 2011 | reverse complement strand
CGCAGCTCACCAAAATGCTTTTGAGAGTCTTGCCCGCCGCCATTTTGAATTTGACATACTGCTTGACGGCGAAGTGCTCCGGCTGCTTTTTTGCCAAATCGTCAAAGAGGATATCTACGGGACTTTTATAGGTCTCGTCGTCCTCTCTGGCTTCGCAGGCGTTCAGCAGGTCCAGAAGCGTGATGAAGTTCCGTTCCTCTGGCTCTGCCTCATACCAGATGTAGCCGATCAGGGCGCAGTACAGGAGGCGTTCCGCCTTGACCCAGAAATCCTCGGAAGATTTTTCACCGTCGCCTTTGGTGTTGGCTATGATGGTGTTGGTAAGTTTCAAAATATCCTTTTCACTCCGCAGATAGGCGAATGGGTTATAGTGCATGGACTTCTTAAAGTTGATCGTGTTCAGCACCTTGACCTTGTAGCCTGCCCGCACCAGGAGAGAGCCTGTTTCCAGAATGAGGGTTCCTTTCGGGTCCGTAACAACATACGAGGAATGGAGCTGCATGAGGTTGGGCTTTACAAAGAACCTGGTCTTGCCGCTGCCGGAGCCGCCGATTACCAGGATATTTTTATTCCTGGCATACTTTGGGTTCTTTGGGCGGTTCGACATCATCAGCCGCTCCGTCTGGGTCAGTAGTACGTTATTCTCAAATACGGGGTCTATGTAGGGCTTTATATCTTCGGCAGTTCCCCATCTTGCAGAACCGTACTCCATACCTTTGCGGTATTTCTTTGCGTTTTTCCCTTTGGTGTAGATAATCAGCCGGATTACCACCGCACCGATCAGCCCCACAAGCAGGTCTGCCGGATGGAAACTGGGAGCAATGCTCTCCATAGCCTGAGAAAATCCGCTGCCCAGGTTCAGCAGTTTGCCGGAGAGGTCAGCTCCGGGAGAGAGCCGTACCGTCTGGGCTGCCTTATCGAACAGCCACACAAAGAGCAGATAGGGGAGATTTAAGATCAGCAGCTTTTTCACATTTACCTGTTTCATAGCTCCATCCCCCTGTCCTTGTGTTTGGTGCGGTCCAAAACCTTATCCTTTTTCTGTGCCAGCTCTTTCATGCTGGATAAGAGTTTTCGGATGGAGGGCTTTTTCTCCTGGGAGAGCTGCTTTGCGGAAAACTCCTTAAAAGCCGCCGTCATAACATCGGCGTCCCGGCCTTTGAAGAATACCAGGTACCGGGGCGGCTGCGTGCTGCTGTCTTTTTTCAGGGCAAAATCAATGCCGTACTTCTTAGCGGTGGCAGAAAATGCCCGGATGTTGTCGTTGGTGATCTCCAGGTTAGAAACTCCTGTGTTGTGTTTCATCAGCTCCTTTAGGGTCTGTTTCCCTTTGGGGAGCTGGTGGCTTTTGTTTTTCTGCGCCTCCAAAAACTTCCGCATGGCCTTAGCAAGGACGGAGGCGGTCATTCTGGAAGTGGTGATGGCAAGTGCCATTGTTTTCTGGGTTACTTCTTCCTGCATGGGTTACCTCCTTTCCCCTCCGCCGTACAGGTCATGGTTCACCAGGGAAGTGTAGTAGCTGCTGATGGTGGATGGTGCATTATACAGGGCTGCCAGCAGATATTTCTTGATGTTGCGGACATAGGTGGTGTTCTCCCGCATCCGGTCAAGGACATACTCGATGTGCGAGGCGTTCAGCTTCAGGAACCGTGACCGGACGACCTCCGCAGGGTAGTCGTCCCCGGCGACACGGATCATCTCCCGGTTGGAGCAGACGGTATCCACCATGAGCTCCACCAGCTCGTCCAGACGGTCCCTGTCCAGCTTTTCATCCTGGGTGAGGATATCGTAGTCGATATTCTCCCAAATGATCTCCCGGTAGCTCTCGCGCTCCCGCATCCTGTCCTGTCCGATCCTGCTTTTTTCTCTGGGGGTAGGGGGCCTTGATGGGATAGGACTTGATCCTTGCGTAATTGATAATTCTTTATTTTGTTCTTTAGTATTTAATTGGGCGGGGTTCTCCTGATTGGGGCATCCAACATTGGCTTCACCTGTATTAGATTTTCCCGTATAGGTTTTTCCCGAACAGGCGCGGGCGTCTGTGCCGGCTCCTTCGGCTGCTCCAGGATGGTGTACTCGATAGAGCCAAGCTGCCCGTTCTCGTTGCGGACGCGCGCCCGGACGAGATAGCCGTGCGACTCCAGCTCCCGGATCCCGCCGCTGATGCTGTCGATGCCGTCCTTGCAGATGCGGGCAAGCCCCTTCATGGTGTAGTCCCAGTCCTCCGGCAGCGACAGCATGAGGGACAGCAGCCCCTTCGCTTTCAGGGACAGCGACCTGTCCCGCAGGTGGTAGTTGGACATGACCGTGTAATCTCTGGTCTTTTCGATGCGGAAAACTGCCATATCCGGCGCCTCCTTTCTCTGGTTTTGAAAAGTGTTGATTTTGGCGCAAAAAAGCCCCTGTCCTGCCTCCCGGACGCTTCCCATGGGAAAACACCCACGCCGCCCTTTAAGCGGCGCTCTGAGAGGAAAAAACAGAGGTTTTCGCGCCCTAATTGATACATTTTTCGGGTGGGTATAGGCACGGATATGAAAAAACGCCATAGGGCGGCTGCCTATGGCGTGGGGACAGGAAAAGGGCGCTGATGTGAAAATCAGCGCCCTGCCTGTCAGTATGAGATTTTTTGACTTCGTACCGTGTTCCCTGCCTTTGAAAACATTGATTTTACTGACTTTTTCATGTTTTCTTATTAGGAGGCGAGGGAAGCCACCGCTTTTTGACTGAATTATTGCTTGAGCTTTACGTTGTTTCTGATGGTGCGTTCGCTGCGCGGACGGTTCGTCAGGCGTTGCAGCACGGCGCTGATCTGCCCCTCGGCGGCTTCGACCTCGGCATGGAACGCGCGGGCGGAGACGCGCAGCGCCCCGTGGCCGAGGATGATGACCTGCTCGGGGCCGTCGGACGTCGCCACGCGCACGCGGCGTTCGCGGCGCAGCTCGTAGGTCGCGCGCTCGATGTAGGTGTCGGCAGTCTCAGCCTCTTTCGTGTAGACGACCTTGACGCCGTGCACCGTCTGCACACTGCCGGGGTTGCCCTTGACCTTATAGGCGTCGAACACGACGATGACGCGGCACTTGCGAAAGCCCTGATAGTTGGCGAGAATGTCGATCAGCGCGCCGCGCGCCGCGGCGACATCCTGCGCGGCGAGCCGATGGAGCTCGTCCCACGCGAAGATGATGTTGTAGCCGTCGACGAGCAGATATTCCGTGTCCTCTGAGTGGATCGTGACGTCATAGTGATCGGCGAGCGAGGTGCGCGCGGGCTTTTTGCTCGGTTCGAACGCGCGGCGCTCGACCTTGCCGTATGTGCACTCGAAAATGTCCTGCAATTCCTTGTCCTCGGCATATGCGCCGCCTGCGCCGACGCCGCGTCGGGGGAGCGGCGCGGGCGCTTCTTCGACGGCCTCTTCACCAAGGCGGATGCCGCTGTCGCAGTGAACATGCGCGGGAACTTCATTCCACGGGACCGTGATGCTGCCGCCGTGGTCGCAGAAGACGGAGGACGCGGGATTATCCGTGTCGCGCTCGGCGTCGTAGCCAAGGGACGCGACGATCTCGTCCTGATTTTGGCAGGCCTCATACCCGCGCACGGCGCAGGAGAGCTGTCCGCGGCCGCGGGTGTAGGCCGCGACGTCGGCAAAGTAGTCGCGCAGCGTGCGCACCGGCGCATAGCCCGTGAGTACGGCGTTTTCCCCCTCGTTCTGCGGCGGTTCGACGGTGCCGCCCATGTTCTGGAGGTCGGTCATCGCGCGGCCGACGCACTCGGCGGGCACCTCGAGACGGAAGTCGTAATACGGCTCGAGCAGCACATTTTCCGCCTGCATCAAGCCCTGCCGCACGGCACGGTACGTCGCTTGACGGAAGTCGCCGCCCTCGGTGTGCTTCAGATGCGCGCGGCCCGCGACAAGTGTGAACTTCACATCCGTCAACGGTGAGCCGGTCAGCACGCCCGCGTGCTCGCGCTCTAAAAGATGGGTGAAAATCAGCCGCTGCCAGTTGAGGTCGAGCGCGTCCGTCGGCACGTTTGACGCAAGCTGGATGCCCGCCCCGAGCGGAAGCGGCTCCATTAGAAGCTGTACTTCCGCATAGTGGCGCAGGGGCTCGAAATGTCCCATGCCGAGGACGGGGGCGGCGATGGTCTCGCGATAGACGATGCTGCCCTCGCCGAAGGTCACGTCGAGGCCGAAGCGGTCGAGGATGCGGCGGCGCAGAATTTCGAGCTGAATTTTGCCCATGAGCTGCACGTGGATCTGCCCGTAGCGCTCGTCCCAGACGATGCGCAGCATCGGGTCCTCTTCTTCAAGCTCGCGGAGCTTTATAAGCGCGCTGTGCGCGTCCGCGCCGTCGGGTAGGATGAGCTGATAGGTCAAAACCGGCTGCAAAAGCGGGGCGGACGCCTCCGCCTCCGCGCCGAGGCCGAGACCAACATAGCTGTGGCTGAGGCCCGTGACGGCGACGACGCTGCCCGCGCCCGCCTCTTCGAGCGCGCGGAATTTGACGCCGGAGTAAAGCCGCAGCTGATCGGCCTTTTCATTGTAGTTCTGATTCTGCGCGCGATAGGTGAGAGGTGCCTTCACGCGCAGCGCGCCGCCTGTGACCTTGAGCCACGTGAGCCGCGCGCCCTGCGCGTCGCGCGAGATCTTGAAGACCTTTGCGCCGAATTCCTTCGGATAGACCGGCTCGCGCGTGAAGCACGCGAGCGCGGTGAGAAAGTCCTCCACGCCGTCCAGCTTGAGCGCCGAACCGAAAAAGCAGGGGAAGACCTTGCGGTTTTTGACCATCTCAGCAATCAGAGCGTCGTCGATTTTTCCACGCTCCAAAAGCTGCTCGAGCGCCGCCTCGTCGCAGAGGGCGAGCGCTTCGTCGCGCGTTTCCTGCGATGCGGAGAAATCGACGCATTCCGCGCTCAGTGTCGCCGTGAGCTGGCGCAGAAGCGCGTCCTTGTCCGCGCCCGCCAAGTCCATCTTGTTGATGAAAAGAAACGTCGGTACCTCGTAGCGCGTGAGCAGGCGCCAGAGCGTTCGCGTGTGGCTCTGCACGCCGTCGCTGCCGCTGATGACGAGCACTGCGTAGTCGAGCACCGACAGCGTGCGCTCCATCTCGGCGGAGAAATCGACGTGGCCCGGCGTGTCAAGCAGCGTGAACTCCTTATCGCCCGCAAACAGCATTGCCTGCTTGGAAAAGATCGTGATGCCGCGCTCGCGCTCGAGCGCGTCGGTGTCGAGGAAGGCGTCGCCGTGGTCGACGCGGCCGAGCTTCCGCAGTGCGCCGGAGGCGTATAAAAGCCCCTCGGACAGGGTCGTTTTTCCCGAGTCGACGTGGGCGAGAATGCCGATGCAAATATGTTTCATAGTAAAAAGCTGCCTTTTTTGTGTGTTCGTATCGCTTCTATTATGGCAGATTTGCCCCGAGGGTTCAACGATGATTTTTCTTCTTTCGCGCGCGGCGGGAGCGATGGCGTAAAGAATACAAAAAAGCAGCACGGTCTTTTGACTTCTGACGGTCAAAAAACGGTGCTGCTTTGCTGCTTGGTGCGGGCATGGGGACTTGAACCCCAACGCCTTGCGGCACGAGAACCTAAATCTCGCATGTCTGCCAATTTCATCATGCCCGCATATATTTTACTATATCATATCTCTTTCACGGCGGCAAGGAGAAAATTCATTGCAATGCGCGCCTGCGCGATTTATAATGAAGCAGCGCGCGATTTATGACCGCGCAGCACCGACTATAGGAGGACTCCGCCGTGCAGAACGCTTATCCGGACTATTATCCGCTTTTCCATTGCATCGCCGACCGCTGCCGACACAACTGCTGCATCGGCTGGGAGATCGACGTGGACGGGGATTCCCTCGCCGCCTACGATCAGATCGGCGGCGAGATGGGCGAGCGCCTGCATAAATGTATCGACCGCAGCGGCGAGATGCCGCACTTTCTCCTCGGCGAGCAGGAGCGCTGCCCGTTTTTGAACGGCAAAAACCTCTGCGATCTCATTTTATACGGCGGGGAGGGTATGCTCTGCCAGATCTGCACCGACCACCCGCGCTACCGCAGCTTTTTTTCGGAGCGCACGGAGATCGGCGTTGGCCTCTGCTGCGAGGAGGCCGCGCGGCTCATTCTGACCAGGCCGGAGAAAACAATGCTTGTCACGACGGGCGAAGGCGAGCTTGATGAAGAGGAGACGGCGCTGCTCACGCTGCGCGACCATCTTTTCGCCATCGCACAGAACCGCGAGGAACCGATCAATCAGCGGATGGAACAAATTTTATCGGCCTGCGGTGCGCACGTGCCGGACGTCCCGCTTGCGCAGTGGGCAGAATTTTATCTCTCGCTCGAGCGCATGGACGAGGCGTGGACAGGCATTTTGGAAGCGCTGCGCGAGCACGCAGATGAGTTGCCGCTCGACGATTTTGCCGCGCACATGAAAGGACGCGAGACGGAGTATGAGCAGCTGCTCGTCTACTTCCTCTATCGTCACGTGCCGACGGCGCTCGACGACGGGGACGTGAGCAGCAAGGCGGCGTTCGCCGTGCTGTCTGTCCGGCTGCTTTTCTCGCTTGGTGCGCTGCACCTTTTGCTGCACGGCGAGTTCACGGTGGAGGATCAGATCGAGCTCTGCCGATTGTACAGCGCGGAGGTCGAGTATTCCGACGATAATATGGACGCGCTCTTCGACGCGCTGCTATAACGAAAATGCCGCCCGGTTCGACACGGGACGGCATTTTTTGCGCTTTTTGGTTGATTCTTATGTAAACCTGTGGTATCATGGAAAAACATTTTAGAGAGTGGGCGTTTTCGCCCGATTCCGGCAAAAGGAGAGAAACGAGATGAAGCAGAACATGAGAAAGAGATCGCCGCTGGCCGTGCTTCTGGCGCTGTGCCTTGCTGTGCAGCTCTGCGTGCCCGCCGCGATGGCGAGCAATCGGCTGATGCGCGCGGGCGACGCGGCCATTGCGCAGATCGAAGAGGAAGAGGGCTTCCGCGCGGAGAAGTATTCCTCCGGCGGCAAGTGGTACATCGGCTACGGCACGGAGTGCGGTGCCGAGGATTATCCCGAGGGCATCACGCGCGAAGAGGCGGAGCTTCTTCTGATGAGCAAGGTCGAGGCGTATGAGGCCAAGCTCAACGACTTTTTTGGCCGCTACGACGTCACGCCCACGCAGGGGCAGTTCGACGCGTTGATCTGCTTCAGCTACAATTTCGGCACCGGTTGGATGAGCGGCACGAGCGACTTGGTCAAGATCGCCCGCGGCGAAAAGGACGCGACGCGCCTTGAAGTGGCGCATGCGTTCGGCGAATGGTGCCATTCCGGCGGACAGGCCCAGGCGGGCCTTGCCGACCGCCGCCTGCAGGAGGCTGCCATTTATTTAGATGACGACACCCGCGCGGCGGAGAACGAGTTTGCGTATCTCATCATCAATATGGAAAGCGGTACGTCCTACGAGACGGACTTTGCCGTCTACGAGATCGGCAAGACCTACGGTAGCTTCCCCAAAGCGGAAAAGCTCGGCTACGGCTTTGCCGGCTTCCGGACGAGCGACGGCAAGACCATCACGGAAAACAGCATCGTGAACGGTAACGCGGTCGTCACGGCGCAGTGGACGGCGACGAGCTACACCGGCAAGACCTATACCGACGTCAACAAGTCCGACTGGTTCTATAACTATGTCATGGAGCTGAGCGAGCAGGGCATCGTCGGCGGCAACGGCGACGGCACGTTTGCCCCCAACCGTCCCACGAGCACGGGCGAAATGCTCAAGCTCGTGCTGCTCTCGACCGGCCACAAGGAGCAGAAGCCCAGCACGGCGCACTGGGCAAGCGGCTACGCGACCTACGCCTATTCCATGGGCTTTGCCGCGCAGAATTACAGCGACTATCAGCTTGACAACGGCATCAGTCGCCTCGATGTGGCGCGCTTTGCGGCCAAGGCGCTGGGCTATGGCGCATCCAACACGACCTCTCCCTTTGCCGACGTGAACGACGGCTATGTGACGGCGCTCTGTGAAGCGGGCGTGTTCATCGGCACGAAGGTCGGCGACCTGACGTATTTCTACCCCAACAGCAGCATCACGCGCGCGGAGGTGGCGACGATCGTTTACCGCATCTATCAGCTCAGCTCGCTCGACCAGAAGCAGAAGATCTACTACAAGGACTACACGCTCGATGTGCTCGAGGGTGTGCCGACGAACACCTATAATCAGTCTGCGTTCGTCAAGAACGGCAGCATCATGACCTACAACGATCCCAGCGTGCGCACGCGCGTCGGTATCGACGTGTCGCAGTATCAGGGCGATGTGGACTGGAACGCGGTCGCGCGCACTGATGTGGACTTTGTCATCGCGCGCGTGGGCGGCCGCGGCTACACTGTGGGCGCGATCTATGACGACACGAAGTTTGACGAGTATGCCGACGGCGCGGCGAGAGCGGGCCTTCAGGTGGGCGCTTACTTCTTCTCGCAGGCTGTGAGCGTGGCAGAGGCGCAGGAGGAGGCCTATCACGTGCTCGACAAGCTGCGCGGACACAACATTACCGGCCCCGTCGTCTTCGACTGGGAGGTCATCGGCAAGAGCGAGGCGCGCACCTACGGCCTCGAGACCGGCGTGCTCTGCGCTGCGGCGAACGCCTTCTGCAAGATCATCAAGGACGCGGGCTACGACCCGATGATCTACATCACCGACTACGCGGGTTATGTCAAGTATGACCTCAGCGAGGTCATGGATTACCCGCTGTGGTACGCGCGCTACGATGTGGACGCGCCCTCGTTCTACTACGATTTTGCCATGTGGCAGTATTCATCCAAGGGCAGCGTGGACGGCATCAAGGGCAACGTCGATATGGACATCTGGTTCATCAAGTAAAGAAGCAAAAGAAAAGGCGATGGCCGTGCGGCCATCGCCTTTTTCGTTGCGATTTTTCTTAGAGCTCGATCAGCTCATACTCTCTCGAACCGAAGCCGAGTTCGGCGGCGGCCTCCACGGTGTGGACGCCGTTGAGGCTCTCGATGCGCTCAACGAGGTGGTCGCGGCCCGGATCGTCGGACGCGTAGACGAGGTCGAGGCACGCCTGGTCGATGGCGATGGGGTCAAGGGAGGCGAGAATGCCGATATCTTTCATACACGGATCCTCCGCCACGGCGCAGCAGTCACAGTCGACGGACATGTTCTTCATCACGTTGATGTAGACGATCTTGCCGTCGAAAAGCTTGACGACGGACTCCGCCGCGTCGGCCATGGACTCAAGGAAGGCATTCTGCTCGGTCGTCCACATCTCTTCGGGCTTGCCCGCGCCGTGGATGTTCGCCTTGCCTGCGCTGGACGCGCATCCGATGGAGAGCTGTTTGAGCGCGCCGCCGAAGCCGCCCATCGGGTGGCCCTTGAAGTGGGAAAGAACGAGCATGGAATCATAATTTTTGATATTCTTGCCGACCAGATTCTTCTGGATGCGCTTGCCGTTCGGGATGGGGAGCTCAAGATCGGGACCCTCGGCATCGAGAATGTCGACATCGAAGAGCTTGCTCCAGCCGTGTTTGATCATCGTGCGGCGGTGGGCGTCGGTCGTGTTGCGCTCGCCGGGATAGGCGGTGTTGCACTCAACGATGGTGCCGTGTACGGCCTCGACCATCGGCTGCCAGAACTCGGGCGTCAGAAAGTTCTGGTTGCCCGGTTCTCCGGAGTGAACCTTGACGGCGACCTTACCGGGCAGCTCGAGCCCCACGGCCTTGTAGAGCTCCACGACCTTTTCCGGCGTGATCTGCTCGGAAAAATAAACCTTTGCTTTCATATTTTGATCCTCCTGCGGTGGATTGTTTACTGCTTGGGACGTATCTAATGCGAAGCGTCCCTATAAAAACAGCATAAAGCAAAAGTGTGCGGGATGCAAATGAAAAAAATGAATGGACACGTTTTTTGGCTGAATTCCCGCGCGGAGGTGTATATTTCTGAGGCGTTTGCAGAGGAAATACTTGATTTTGACGCGGGAAGATACTATAATCATTTTCTAATTGTGATATGACTGTTTCTGATAGATTGCGAGGATTAGCTATGGACAAAGCAAAAAAGAACACCGTCATCCATGCGGCGGCTGACCGCATGGCGGCGAACTACAAGAGCTCTCAGATCCCCATGTACGGCGATGCGCTGCGCATGCCCAACCGTAATGCGGTCATCGAGATCATCCGCGACTGTCAGAAGCTCATTTTCCCTGTTTACTACGGCGACCGCGACCTCTTGAAGCTGCCGCCGGAGCAATACAGCGCGCTTTTGATGGAGCACATCCACGAAAAGCTGACGCGCCAGATCACGCTGACGATGCCGGAGTGCGACGAGAACTGCGAAGTGGCCTATGCGATCAGCACGGCATTCATCGAGCGCATCCCTGCCATTCAGGAGTTGCTGCTCAAGGACCTGTCGGCAAACTTTGAGGGCGATCCTGCGGCTTACAGCAAGGAGGAGGTCCTGCTCTCGTACCCCGGCATGTTTGCCATCTTCATCTACCGCATCGCACACGAGCTGTATGAGAACAAGGTCGCGATGATCCCGCGCATGATGTCGGAATACGCGCACTCGCAGACCGGTATCGACATCAACCCCGGCGCGAAGATCGGCGAATACTTCTTCATCGACCACGGTACGGGCGTCGTCGTCGGCGAGACGACGATCATCGGCGACAACGTCAAGCTCTATCAGGGCGCGACGCTCGGCGCGCTCTCGCCCGCGGGTATGGCGACGAACCCGAATGTGCGCCGCCACCCGAAGGTCGGCAACAACGTCGTCATCTACGCAAACTCCACGCTGCTCGGCGGTGCGACGGAGATCGGCGACAATGTCGTCGTCGGTGGCAACGCGTTTCTGACCTCATCGGTCGCGCCAAACACGGTCGTGAGCGTCAAAAATCCGGAGATGACGTTCCGCGGCAAGCACCACAGGGGATGATCCTGACGGAGGGGGCGCGCGTCCGCCTGCGGATGATGCGGCGGGAGGACGCGGACGAATTATACGCCCTGCTCTCGGATGAAGCGGTGATGCGCTGGCTGGAGCCGCCGTTTAACCGCGCGCAGGCCGAGCGCTTTTTGGAGCAGGCGGGACTTTCCGAGCCGCCGCTCATCTATGCCGCGGAGAATATGGCGGGAGAATTTCTCGGCTACGCCATCTACCACGACTATGACGAGTACAGCCGGGAGCTCGGCTGGGTGCTCAAGCCTGCCTTTTGGCACAAGGGCTATGCGGACGAAATGACGGACCTTCTGACCGCGCTTGCGCGGCGGGAGGGGAAGAATGCCGTGATCGAATGCGTCCCCGAACAGACGGCGAGCGCGCACATCGCGCGCAGGCACGGCTTTTCGTATGAGGGCCGCGCGGACAGCTGTGACGTTTACCGCCTGCGCTGTGAAAAATAAGAAAGAGGGCGCTTCCCAAGCTGGGAAGCGCCCTCTTTGTGCTGCTGTTTTGCTTTGCGCCGATGGATAGTGGATGGAAAGCGGCAGAAGAGCGCACAAAAGCCGACGGGGAGGAGGACCTGCTCGCGGTCGCGCTGCGTGAGGTGCGGGAGGAGAGCGGTGTGATGCACGCCCGTCCGGCGAGCGTGAATATTTTCTCGCTCGAGGTCCTGACCGTGGACGGACATGAGAAGCGGGGCGCATACGTTTCCTCGCATCTGCACCTGAATGTGACCTATCTTCTCATCGCGGACGACAGCGACGCGCTGACCG
>OGLI01001876.1_pt1 | contig 11728 bp, 9 predicted proteins | sample 1572661 | NCBI WGS metagenome assembly OGLI01 (sample SAMEA2581901, study PRJEB24529) | metagenome | biome: Human gut stool | place: China | collected 2011 | reverse complement strand
CTGAAGGCCTTCCGCGACGTGATTACGCATGGGCATTGCGTTCCCCAAACGGTATCTATATATAATAAGGAGGATATTCCCGGCGGAATCGTTCCCGACGACCTCATCCTGCACGCCCATGAGACCTGTCTGAAAGACATGAAGGCGCAAGCTGAAAATTTCCGGCATATCGAGGAAGAAAGCAACAAATACCATGCGCAGCGCATCATCCAGCCCACCGGCGGGCGGTATGTAGTGGTCAATCCGCCCTATCCGCCGATGACGCAGGATGAAATCGACCATTCGTTCGATTTGCCCTACACCCGTCTGCCCCATCCCAAATACAAGGGAAAACGCATCCCGGCGTACGAGATGATCAAGTTTTCGGTAAACCTGCATCGGGGATGTTTCGGAGGATGTGCGTTCTGCACCATTTCTGCCCATCAGGGCAAGTTCATCGTCAACCGCAGCAAGGAAAGTATTCTCAAAGAAGTCAGGCAAATCACGGAAATGCCCGATTTCAAGGGTAATCTTTCCGACTTGGGCGGCCCTTCGGCCAACATGTACGGCATGAAGGGGAAAAACCTGAAGGCGTGCGAGAGGTGCAAGCGTCCGTCGTGCATCCATCCGGAAATATGCCCTAACCTGAATACCGACCACACGGCTTTGTTGGACATTTACCATGCCGTAGACGCTTTGCCGGGCATCAAGCGGAGCTATATCGGCAGCGGGGTGCGTTACGACTTGCTTTTGCATGATGCAAAGGACGTGCGTATCAACCAAGTGAATGCCGAATACACCCGTGAACTGATTACGCGTCATGTAAGCGGCCGGCTGAAGGTTGCTCCGGAGCACACGTCGGATCGTGTGCTTGAGCTGATGCGTAAACCCTCTTTCCGGCAATTCGGGGAGTTTAAGGACATTTTCGATCGTATTAACCGGGAATCCGGTCTCCGCCAACAAATCATCCCTTACTTTATCAGCAGTCATCCGGGATGTACGGAAGAAGACATGGCGGAGTTAGCTGTACTGACGAAAAGGATGGATTTCCAACTGGAACAAGTGCAAGACTTTACGCCCACGCCCATGACCGTGAGCACCGAGGCTTGGGCCACAGGTTACCATCCTTATACGCTCGAACCGGTGTATAGCGCGAAATCGCCTCGCGAAAAACTGGCACAACGGATGTTCTTCTTTTGGTACAAGCCGGAAGAACAGCAAAAAATAAAAGCGGAACTGCGGCGTATCGGAAGAACGGACTTGGCAGACAAGCTTTTCGACCGTACACGTCCGATGGAATGGAATAAAAAAGGAAATGCACATTATGAATTGGAGGGCAGACGACACCGCCCCGAAGACCGGTCCGGTCACAGTCATCGAACGTTTTCAAAAGGGGAAAATCGCGAGCAAGCGAGCGCAGACCGAGCTTGCTCGAAGTCTGCCGAGCGGGAGCGATTTCTTCAAAATCCCCGAAGAGAAGCAGGAGACGGACGGAACAGGGCTATGCGAAGACGGAATAGTGGAAAGCCGTGACTTTTTTGCGGTTATCGACGGTTCTACTAGTAAAGGGACACTCCGTATGAACGGAAAAAGCTCCGGAAGGATGGCCATGGAAGTGCTTCGTGCATCCATTCCCTGTCTTCCAAAAGATGCCGATGCAGCCACGGCGGCAGCTTGCCTCACTTCTGCCATTCGTCATTATTATGAAGTGCACGGGTTATACGAAGAGGCCGCACGCCACGCGGAGAACCGTATGACGGCCAGTGCGGTGGTTTACTCCGTTCACAGGCATGAAGTTTGGATGATAGGAGATTGTTTGTGCCGTTTCAACGGGATGACTTATACGAATCCTAAACCTACGGACTGCATCCTCGCAGGAATACGCGCCGACGTGCTCCGGTATCTGCTCCGAAAAGGCCATTCCATCGCAGACTTGTGCGCTCGCGATGTAGGGCGTGAGTGGATTTGGACGCACTTGAAAGACCAGTGTGCTTTCCAGAATGCCGATGATGCCGGGCCTTTTGGATACACCGTCCTCGACGGTTTTCCAGTTGACCTGTCCCGGGTTCGCGTCTTGCCTCTCCCGGCAGATACCCAAGAATTGATTTTGGCATCGGACGGCTATCCGGTGTTGGCCGATACGCTGGAGGAAACCGAACGGTTATTGGCATGCTCTTTGGCCGAAGACCCGTTACGCATCGGAGAACACCCGTCCACCAAAGGAGTGGCCGCCGGAAACGAGTCTTTTGACGACCGTACCTATTTACGTATGAAATTATAGCGATTCTTACCCATGGCAAATATGTCTCATATCTCCACGAACTCACCGCATGCATGGATTCTGGCCGCACGTCCCAAGACCTTGACGGGAGCGGCCGTGCCGGTCATGATCGGGATTTCAGCAGCTTGGGCCGACGGATTCTTCCGTCCGGTTCCGGCCTTATTGTGCTTCCTTTTTGCATTCTTCATGCAAATCGACGCCAATTTCATCAATGATTATTACGATTTCCGGAAAGGGTTGGACGACGAGAAGCGTCTCGGTCCGAAACGCGCCTGTGCCGAAGGTTGGATTACATTGCCTGCCATGCGCCGGGGAATCGTTTGTACCACGCTCCTCTCCTGCCTCACCGGCTTGCCGTTGGTGTGGTACGGCGGATGGACGATGGTGCTCGTCGGGGTATGCTGTGTGGTGTTCTGTTTTCTCTATACCACCTGCATGGCTCGTCTCGGGTTGGGCGACCTGCTCGTACTGGTGTTTTTCGGTCTCGTTCCGGTGGGTGCCACGTACTATCTACAGAGTGGTACGGTAGTTCCCGAGGTATGGGCGTTGTCTTTGGCCTGCGGTCTGGTGATAGACTGCCTGCTTGTAGTGAACAACTATCGTGACCGCGACAACGACAAAGCCGGTAGAAAAATCACTTTAGTCGTACGAATAGGCGAAAAAGCCGCAGAAAATCTTTATCTTTGGCTCGGCATTGCGGCTGTGGGGCTTTGCCAGACGATGTGGCTCTCGGGAAAACCTGTGGCCGCCCTCCTTCCGGTGTGTTATCTCATACCGCATACCGTCACTTGGAGACGCATGACGAGGCTCAAACGAGGCCGGGAACTGAACGGCGTATTAGGCGAAACGGCACGCAACATCTTCCTGTTCGGGGCATTGCTTTCCATCGGATTATTCATTTAACTCCATAAAAACAAAAAACAACTTATGGCAACAGTAGACGACAAGAAAATCATTTTCTCCATGGTCGGCGTGAGTAAGACCATCCGCCAGACCAACAAACAAGTGTTGAAGAACATCTACCTGAGTTTCTTCTATGGGGCTAAAATCGGCATCATCGGTTTGAACGGTTCCGGAAAATCCACCTTGATGAAAATTATCGCAGGACTGGACAAGGATTTCCAAGGCGAAGTGGTATTCTCGCCGGGGTACAGCGTGGGATATCTGCCTCAGGAACCGCAGTTGGATCCGTCCAAGACCGTGAAGGAAGTGGTCATGGAGGGTGTGCAGCCTATCGTGGATGCCCTGACGGAATATGAAGAAATCAACCAGAAATTCGGTCTTCCGGAATATTACGAGGATGAAGATAAGATGAATGCCTTGTTTGCCCGTCAGGGGGAATTGCAGGACATCATCGACGCTACGGATGCTTGGAATCTGGACAGCAAATTGGAACGTGCCATGGATGCTTTGCGCTGTCCACCGGCCGACCAGTCGGTGGAAAACCTTTCGGGAGGAGAACGCCGACGCGTGGCACTTTGTCGCCTCTTGTTGCAGAAACCGGACGTGTTGTTGCTCGACGAGCCGACCAACCATTTGGATGCCGAAAGCATCGGCTGGCTGGAGCAGCATTTAAACCAATACGAAGGCACGCGACGCACGACCGTTATTTCTTGGACGACGTGGCCGGATGGATTCTGGAACTTGACCGCGGCGAGGGTATTCCATGGAAAGGCAACTATTCTTCTTGGTTGGAACAGAAGACCAAACGCATGGAACAGGAGGAGAAGACAGCCAGCAAGCGGCGGAAGACTTTGGAACGTGAATTGGAATGGGTGCGTATGGCACCGAAGGCACGGCAGGCCAAGGGTAAAGCCCGTCTGAATTCATACGACAAATTGCTTAACGAGGATCAGAAGGAGAAAGAGGAAAAGTTGGAAATCTTCATTCCGAACGGTCCGCGTGTGGGTAACAAGGTTATCGAAGCGCAACACGTGCAGAAGGCTTTTGGCGATAAGATATTGTTCAATGACCTGAATTTCATGCTTCCACCCAACGGTATCGTGGGCGTCATCGGTCCCAACGGTGCGGGTAAGACTACGCTTTTCCGTTTGATTATGGGGTTGGAACATGCAGACGGCGGTACGTTCGAAGTCGGTGAAACCGTCAAATTAGCCTACGTAGACCAGACGCATAAGGACATTTCTCCGGAAAAGAGCGTGTATGAAGTCATGAGCGGCGGTAACGAATTGATGCGTATGGGAAACCGCGACATCAATGTCCGTGCATACCTGAGCCGGTTCAATTTCTCCGGAGCCGACCAAGAAAAGAAATGTGGCGTACTCTCCGGAGGTGAGCGCAACCGTTTGCATTTGGCCATGGCCCTGAAAGAAGAGGGTAACGTGTTGCTGCTCGACGAACCGACGAACGACATCGACGTGAACACGCTCCGGGCTTTGGAAGAAGGTCTGGAGGAATTTGCCGGTTGTGCCGTGGTCATCAGTCACGACCGTTGGTTCCTCGACCGTATCTGTACGCACATTCTTGCTTTCGAAGGCGATGGTAATGTATTCTTCTTCGAGGGCAGTTACTCGGAATATGAAAGTAACAAGATGAAACGTCTCGGACTGGAAGAACCGAAACGCATCCGTTACCGGAAACTGATGGAGGATTGAGCCATGTCGGCAAAGGACAACGACTGGAAATCGAGATTGGGGATGGTGTATTCCACCAACCCTGATTTCGCATTCGATAGCGGCGAGGAAAAGGAGGCTGACACGCCTCCCAAAAACCGACAGAAACTGAGAGTGGGTATCGAACGCAAGAATCGCGGTGGAAAAGTGGTCACCGTGGTGAAAGGATTCGTCGGTGCAGAGGCCGACTTGAAAGAACTGGGGCGGATACTGAAGACGAAGTGCGGCGTAGGCGGTGCCGTGAAAGACGGTGAAATCATCATTCAGGGGGAATGGAAGCAGCGTATAGTGGAACTGCTTGGTGCCGATGGTTATACGGACGTGAAATGACTTTATAAAAATAGCCGGGGAACTCATTTCCTCCGGCTATTTTTTTATTGATTATGGCTTTGATTAATATCTATCTCCATATTCCAACTTTGCTTTCTCGGTGTACTTTTGAATGAAATCTGTTTTAGAATTTGTATAATCATCTCTATTAAATTCATATTTCTTCCATAATTTCAATTTCATTCTCTCGTACTCGATAGCAATATTGGTATGCTCAATAAGATAATCTCTAAAATATAACTCATCATTATCCCCAATATATCTTAGGTGTAGGTGAAACACCCTCTCGGCAAACCCTTCTTCTGTATATCCCTTGTTAAAAGAAAGTCTATCAGAAGTTTCAGACATACAAGTATAAGCGCTTTTTACAATCACTTCTTTATAGTCAGATAAGCAATAATCTTTTGAAATCTCTACGAGAATATCAATAATTGGTTTTGCATAAATAGAATTAATAGCTGTACTTCCTATATGGCTTATTCTCTCTATTTTAGGAACTCTGTTTTTCAAAAAGCTTTCTTCATCAGTGTACCATTCTTTCCAATAGGGCTGATGCTCTGTCAAATAGATGGGAAATAGCTTCCATAATTCTTCTAAACTCATTTCAGATAATTTCTTCTCCATTTTTTCTTCCCGTTAAATTCCGATTTGTCGCTTATAATACTCTCCAGCAATGAAAATCCAAATACTATTTTTTATCGCTTTATTCTGCCGGCATGATTTTAAAGCGGGCAAACCGCAACAGCAGTTGCTTGGTGCCCGTATTTTGAAACTCCACGGTGGCTTTGGTGTTCTCTCCGCTGCCTTCGACAGCTTTCACCACTCCCATACCAAAACGTTCATGCTCAATCCGCATGCCTGCCCGTAGCTCACTGTTACCCTTGGCTGATGCCGGTGGCGACGGGACAACGGGATACCCTGTGTCGCCGTGCTTTGCATCTTGCATGAGAACTTGTCGGTTTACGCTTCCCAAAGGTTTCAAACCGGAAACTTTTGCTACTATCGGAGAACTTGTCCCGACACCTTCTCCGTAAGCGCGGTGATGACGTTCCCGATAAGATGTACCGTAATCATCTTCGTCTTCATATTTGCATAATTTGTTCACGCTCGACAGACTCGATCGGAACTCGGTCTGCACTCGCTCACTCGCAAAATTCCTTCGCCTTGTCTGTCCGAACGAAAAACCATCTTGAGCATCCATTTCCACATATCGTGGGTCTATGTCTTGCAGAAAACGACTCGGGTTACTGAATTCCGTTTTACCGAAACGATAGCGGCTGCGGGCAAAACTTAGAGAACAATAACGTTCGGCACGGGTAATAGCCACATAAAAAAGACGACGTTCTTCTTCCAATGCGCGTTGGCTGTTTCCCACCATCGGACTTGGGAATAGATTTTCTTCCATTCCAACGATGAATACCACCGGAAACTCCAACCCTTTGGCCGAGTGAATCGTCATCAATGTCACTTTGTGTTGTTCGTCACTTTCGTCTTCGTCCAAATCGCTCAATAACGAGACTTCTTGTAGGAAATCGCTGAGTCCGGTGCTTTGCCCTTCCTCCAAACGTCTGGAGACGAATTCCTGTACGCCACTCAAAAGTTCCTGCACATTCTCCTGACGACTCATTCCTTCCGGACTCACATCTTGAATAATCTCTCTCATTATACCGCTTTCACGGATGATTTCCTGTGTGAGAAAGGCGGCATCCATCAGCTCTGTTTTCTCGATGAAACCGGAGATAATATCCGTGAACGCCTTCAATTTACCCATCGTACCCCTGTTTACGGGCAAGGAATGCTCTTCGGGACGAGACACCACTTCCCACAAGCTGACCCCGTCTGTGGAGGCTGCGGATACAATCTTATCCACCGTGGTCTGGCCTATCCCTCGTGCCGGATAATTGACGACCCGTTTGAGAGCCTCCTCGTCATGGGGATTTACGGTCAAACGGCAATAGGCTATCACATCTTTTATTTCCTTTCGTTGGTAGAACGAAAGTCCTCCGTAAATCCGATAAGGCATACCCCGTTTGCGCAAAGCCTCTTCAAAAGTGCGGCTCTGTGCGTTGGTACGGTAAAGAATGGCAAAATCATCATATTCCATTTTTTCTTTTCTCCGCAACGCTGCGATTTGGTTTACCACGATTTCGGCTTCTTCGATATCGCTATAAGCGGAATACACATGAAGGGGCGAACCTTTCTCCTTGTCGCTGAAAACATCCTTCGGTATCTGTCGGTCGTTATGGCTTATCAAACTGTTGGCAGCCGAAACGATTGTCTTTGTAGAACGGTAGTTCTGTTCCAGTTTAAACAACTTTGCATTGTTATATTTCTGCGTGAAATTAAGGATATTATCAATATTTGCTCCACGAAAGCTATAAATGCTTTGTGCATCGTCTCCCACTACGCACACCTGTTGTTTCTTGTGGGTCAATTCCCATATGATACAGTGTTGGGCATAATTCGTGTCCTGATACTCATCCACCAAAACGAAATCGAATTTGTCCGCATATCGCTCGCAGACCTCGGGATGTTCTTTGAGCAATATATAAGTATAGAGCAATAAATCGTCGAAGTCCATCACGTCGGCTTGCTGAAGACGGGACATGTAGCGAAGATAGATTTCTCCCGTCATCGGTATCTTGGCCGCCTGATCTGCCATTCGTACAGCATTGTCGGACAGATAGGCTTCCGGCAGTATCAAGCGGTTTTTGGCGTTGGAAATATGGGCTGCTATGCTTGCCGGTTTATAGGTTTTGTCGTCAAGCCCCATTTCACGGATAACGGTCTTTATCAGATTTCGTGAGTCGGCTTGGTCGTAGATGGTAAAATGGGAAGAAAACCCGATTTTATCGGCTTCCTTCCGCAAGATACGGGAAAAGACGGAGTGAAACGTTCCCATCCATAATCCGGCTGCAAGTTCATGGCCTACCAACCGGGCGATACGCTCTTTCATTTCCCGCGCAGCCTTATTGGTGAAAGTCAGTGCCAGAATGTTCCATGGTTTCCATCCTCGCTCCAGTAAGTAGGCTATTTTATAGGTTAATACCCGTGTCTTGCCCGACCCTGCTCCGGCTATCACCAACGAAGGGCCTTTGTCGTAACAGACGGCCCGACGCTGTTCTTCATTAAGTTCTTCCTCTATCCTTTTCAAAAAATCTTTTATCATGTTTTTTCTAATACTTACATCAAAATAGATATTTTCGCCTGAATGCCTAAGGATGACGCCCTTTAAGCCTTGAAAACTTTCCGCCCATCCTCTTTAGGCTCCGTTCCATACATAGCATAAGGCATTGTAGAGTTGCACGGCCAACATGGAGATGAGAATCCATACATCATAACGTTGGATTCCCCAATACAGTACAGACAAGCATTCCTGCCAGCCTCGTAAATGAAAGCTCAGGACAGCGTATAATAACGAGGTCAGGACAAAACCCAAAGACATAGTTTGCAAGATGCCGGACACGAAAGGAGATGGATAAAGATGTCCTGTCACACTGAGCAATATGGCATATGGTCCGAATAACAAAAGTAGCATTCCCGCTAGGTACAATAACAGGAATGTACCAGCCATAAGGCAAGCCTTACGTTGTCGATAAGTCAGAGATAGCACACACTTTACTGACAGAATCCTCTATAATTTCAGACAAGCCGGAACGCTCTATCGCTCCAAGTACCAAAACGACGGGAAAGACTACGGTCATGAACGGAGAACGGTAACAATCTTGAATATGAAGATAATACCATCGTATTCCCTCGCTGGAAAACAGATTACCCAAAGGAAATCCCGCCGCACTTCCCAACCATGCCAATAAAGGCAAAAGCAGATGTGCAATCAACAAAACGAACAACAGTGCGGAAGCCACACTATGCCCTTTCCGGTATATCATGAATCTATTCCTCATCCGGTTCCAAATGTTCTAAGTCTATAATATGTAATTGTAATGCTTTCACAACCAAGCGAGTGGCATTGATTCCGCCCTTTTCGTTGGTGTCGAATAAGCGTGAAATCAAGTCATTTTGTCTTTTCTCCAAACTCTTTACGCCGAAAGGCATTCCGCGCAAGTTGGTTATCATTTCTTTCGTATAACCCAATGCCAGATGGCGAAGGAAACGTTCGTCATATTCATCGATTTCATAATGGATGAGTGCATCTTTATGTAAACGTTCCGATTCCACAGATTTCATAAAGCGGCTTACGACCTTTTCCAGAATAGGCTCGTTGAAAACAAAATTACGGCCATCCATCACTTGGCGTACATCGTTACGCGTAAGCAGTTCACCTGTTTTCAGGATAATGCCATTCGCTCCGGCTTTCAATACATCGGCCCACAAGCGTTCGTTCAGTATTTCTCCCGTAAAAATCAGGATACGTAATTCCGGATAGGTCAACCGGACTTGTCTGCAAATGTCCACTCCGATGGTCGTGGAGCCGCCCAATCCTAAGTCTAATAACAGCAAATCCGGAACTTCTTTCTTAATCAGACACCAAAACTCGCCTTCATTCATTGCTGTTCCGATGATTTCGGCTTCCGGGAGTTCCGTGCGGATGATTTCTTCAGTTCCTTTTAACTCCAGTTTAACGTCTTCGACAATAATGATTTTAAAAGAATCCATTCCCATTTCATCTATATTTAGGTACGGTAAACCATATACTGCATCCGGAAGAATGCACATCAGTCTCGATATTGATACGGCAACCGCAAAAATTATTTAGTTTATCATGTTCTCGAACAATTTCCTTGCACAACAAATAGGGATAATGCTTGACATCCGGTTGGAATAGCCTTACAGCTTCTTCCGGATCATAAATCCGAACGGAGGATTGTAACGTAAAACGGACAAAACCATCGTCTTCCGATGTACAAAGAGTCAAACAACCTCCTTTTTCTCGTTCCGCCAATCGAGTTGCCCATTCTTTCGTCAAGGTCTCCAACATGAAGCGTACCAATGTAGCATCTACATTCATAAAACTATTTTGTTGCAACTCATCGACAAAAGACAGGCGAAGGTCATAGGCCTTTTTCTTTCTCCAAACTTCTATGGTTTTCATCCACTCTTTCCCGATGACGTGCGGAGAGAGTTTCTCACATTTAAAGTATCCTGTGTCAATCTGCCGGTCTGCCTGCGCGCACAGCAGAGTGTATATTTCCTTGTAGTATTCGGCAAGCTCCCTTAATGAATGGATGGATGTTTTCAAATCATGATGTTCCTCTTGTTCTTCCAGTTTCCGTATGATTTGTTTCATACGACTGGGATAATACATCGATTCGTGTTTGATGGTAGAAAGGCAGTTATCCAAAATCTGATTCTGTACTTTGATACGTGTTCTTTCGTACAAAGAACGTTGTTTCTCGTTCTCCGCACTTTCCACATTTTCCAGGTCTTGCCCCCGCTGTATGACCGCTTCATACAGTAAAATGGCCAGATAGTTTACGATATAATTCTCAAAAATGAAATCTTCTTTTTGCATCCGGTAAGTCCCATAGTTGACTGCTACAGAACCGATACAGAGACGTTCGTTCCCGTTTAGGCGAAGAAGCAAAGGGTAAATTTGTGTGTTGGACATTTCATCAAAAACGGCATTTTCCGTTTCATAAGCCTGACTGAGTAGAGAATCTGCCAAAACTCCATAATCTTCTTTGCCTTGTAAAAACGTTCCTATCTTCTCTCCTTTTCCCCGATATAACAACAAACGGACGCTATTTATTTCATGCAATTCCTTAAGTCGGGACAATACAACCGATAGGAGCTGAAACATCAATTCGTCCGTACGTTCGGGACGTGCATACATTTCAATGACATTCAGCATGGCATGATTGGTCTCGAGAACCTGCATTACGTTGAAACGGAACAGAATTCGACGACGAAAATAAACAATGTATATTAAGACGGAAAAAATAAAGAGCATGAAAACCAATAAGGCCAGACTGACCGACAAGTTTATCTGTGTGTTACGCTGCCGGATGTAAAATTCCTCTAAAGAATCGTCTTTGGTCAACAGTTTATATAAATGCGTGAACTGTCTGTTGTTGAATTCATATTTCTCCCAATCATGTAACGCCAATGCCGCAATAGCCATCTCATTCCGAAATCCCATAATCAGAAAGTAGTCGGCCTTTACTCCTAAAGATAACCATTCAAGTTCTTCCATGCCGCTTCCTGTAGCTGTCAGTTGGCGGCTTACGCATTCTTCCGGCAAGAAGTCTTCATAATAACGGTTGATATATTTAAAGGTGGAATCGGCATATTGCATACTGCGGTCGTAATCACCGTGAACATTGGCAAAATAGACCGAGTCGGCATAAAACACCGCCCATTTAAGTTCTCCGTAATCCATGTCTGCCTCTTCATGAGGAAGAGCACTGATGTTGGGTCGGAAAGCATACATATACTGACCGTAAGTGAGTAAATAGAAAATAAACGTCAGTACCATCATGCTCTTTCGTCTTATTCCTTTAGGTAAGCGAAAAGAAAAGCAGCTTCCTTTATTTTCTTCACTTTC